>Ga0334887_1000141_pt1 | contig 118942 bp, 113 predicted proteins | sample GraSluR1_MG_10_FD_207217 | JGI IMG/M metagenome (GOLD analysis project Ga0334887, IMG submission 207217) | Sludge microbial communities from methane-producing bioreactor in Wageningen University, Netherlands - Granular Sludge_18_07-R1 | ecosystem: Engineered > Bioreactor > Anaerobic >...
ATCCGTCCATCGATCTGTCCATCTGCAGAATCGTAGTAGGGACCGAATGTTGCGTCTGGGGCGAGAATGGTGAGTGCCAGGGAATTCGAAGGCACACCCCAGTAAAGATCAATATACAAAGATGTTTTTCCAGTTGGGATAAATGTCGAATACCAGTGCATTTGTCCTTGCGAAATGGAGGAAGAACTAAATCGCGAGATCTCCGGCTGCCGGTTGGTAATGTCACCCGTTGTTACGATGTAGCCATCTTTTTCTTCTACAAACGTTGCTGTGGCTGCCGGTACGCAGATTGTCACACCGATCACCAATAATAGTACGAACCAATAAAATTTCATGGTATCACGGGACTGCATCTTAAAATAGGGATAAATACTTTTTGTCGGTCAAAACTTTACATATTGTTGATTAGTAAAGTTCCAGACGAGAGATTGTATATAATTGGATACAAAATACGATGACGCAGTTATCCAAGTGGATACTCGCAGGTCCGGGGAGTCATGGTATCACACGTTGCTTCCCGGATCCTTTCTGTCCGTCCTCGAAGTGGAAAATATGTGATATTCAATGCTTTTGCTGTTAAAAGATCTTCTTCAAATTAATCAGTCTCTTCAATCCGAGTATCGCTGCAATATTTCCCGGAACACATCAAGTTTTGAACGACTAAAAGTTAATAATCTCATGGCAAAACCCCTCGTTGGGGACAAGTGGAGTTTGTCCCGATGCAGGAGAACGGGCCCACTCCAGATCGAATGCGGTTGAACCCGGTCCCGCCCGTAAGGCATGAGATTATTATCTTCTCTCCTTATGAAGATTTTCCCGTGTCTATCGAGCGAAGCGTATGGAAAAAAATGAAAGGAGGAATGAAAAATGCAAATGCGAAAGACAATCATCGTCCTGCTGGCTCTGCTGCTGGCGGCGATGGCGATGGTGCCGGTTGTAAGCGCGGCGGATGCCTGCGATGAACAAATGAAAAAATGGCAGGATGATCATACAATCAGGGTTACAAAGACGGTCAGTCAGAAATATTCGGAAGGTATTCTGACCATTGAAACCACTTTCAGAGGAAAAGAGCTTACCGACCGGTATGGAATAGACACATTCACGCAAAAAAAAGAATTGAAAATTCCGGCAGAAGAAGCTGAGAAACTGAAGCTTAAATCAGATAAGCTGGTTTTAGGCACAAGCGAGATATCAGGAGTGTTTACTGCTGCTGACGATCCGCCGCCTGCACCGAAATCAGGATACCCGATATGGTTATATGCGGAATCCGGGGGCGTCTATTACCAGACTGGCGACCCTATAAATATGATCTGGAGCGGGGCCTCTCTTTATGCAGTAAAACTGGAGATGTTTGAAGAAGGATGGTATGATTATCCCGCCGAGTATTTCTATTATATCTATGATGGGGGCTGGAAGGTCGGTGATGGCGTAGCAGACGATATTCTCAGGCTGTTTGGTGGATACCATATCCGTCTCTGGCAACTCAGTACCGGTGAAATCGTTGGCGCAGCGCATCACGACACTGCAGTGCCCCATTCAGCAGACGAGTTCGAATGGGCAGAAGACTCCATCACTGATTTCTACACTGACTTTTACATGTGGCACGTCTATCCGGATAATATATACCTTGGAAATTCAGTAGCGAGCCCGTATAGCAATGGTTATGCTGCATACATCGGATACTGGTAATCGGATTATGTCTGCGGTAGTTCAGGATTTGCAAAAACGCCACCCTTTTTTACTTCCATTATCGTTATCCGCCGTCATGATCGTTTTGTATCTGATTCCGTTAGTCGCAATGACTGTTCGCGGTAAAGGGTCTGGCCCGGGCATCTGGGGACTTTTTTCTATAATTGCGATACTTGTAACGATTGCCGCCCCGATCGTTTACGGCTGGCAGACCCGCGATGCAAAAGGCGCAGTCTTTATCGGCGTATTCCCGTTTTTAATAACTATGACCGTTCCACGGATAGTATCCGGAGAACTTCCCCGGGACACGACGCAGCTTGTCAGGACGGTCATTTACATCGCCTCGCTCTGCACCATAAGCGGACTTGAGGGATATTTCGCTTCCCGTCATGAGGATAAATCGCTTCTGGCTGCATTAGCCCTCGCAGGTCTGTGGTTCATTGTTTTCCTGTCCGGATTGAATTGAATTGTCGGATTGACCAGTTATAATCATAATGCTCAATAATAACAAACAGAAATTTACTCAGGTAAAATCGCAAAAAAAGGAAATTTTTTACACAGGAATGAATGAATGGCTAGTTCGATGGAAAAATATCACACATCTAAAAATTACATAGCAATTCTCATTGCTATCATTCTCCTGGTGCTTGCCGGGGGCTGTGTTGCTGATACAACCTCCTCACAGACAATCGTCATGCCGATTGCCATACAATCTGCGCCTGCCGTGAATCCTGCCCTGCCGGCCTCACCGGCTGTACCCCCGTCCGTTTCCACGCATGATTCCTTATTCGAATGCAATTCTGATCCCCAGGTCCTCATGCTTGGTCCTTTTTTATTGGTTCATCGCGTTCGGGATTCTCGTTTTTTTCGTAAAAACTATCAGACACATCTGGTACGACATAGTTAGCGATAGACTGCTTCCCGGATCTTTTCTGCCCGTCCTCGAAGTTGAAAAGTATGTGATATTCAATGTTTTTGCTGTGAAAAGATGGTTTTAAATTAATCAGTCTCTTCAATCCGAGTATCGCTGCAATATTTCCCGGAACACATCAAGTTTTGAACGACAAAAGTTAATAATCTCATGGCAAACCCCCTCGTTGCGGACAAATAGAGTTTGTCCCGATGCAGGAAAAAGGCGTCATTACATCCATAAACATCATTTCCTGCATATCCGCAGGTGATTCCTGATTCCTGCCCTGCCACGAGGCAGTTTTGATCAAGATTACCAGGCGGATGCTATAAAAATCGAGGAGAAATGAAAAATGAAAACGATGAAAATTGGCATCATCCTGCTGGCACTACTGCTGGTAACCATGGCGATGGTACCGGTTGTGAGTGCTGAAGACGTGGGAACAAACGAGTATCTTCTTATTACGAGTCTTAGTGACTATGATACAGATAAAAGCCAGTGGAAAGGTGTTGGGGGCATGGAAATTACCAAAACAGGTAAAACGCTTGTTAAGTCATTGTCTGCCTTAGGAACCCGTTCAACCTACACCTGGACTGCAGGCACCGATATATGGAATCCGATTATCAGTGTGAAATCAATACATTATTCATATTCCCGGATGGACAATGCCCCATATGATATTGACAAAATCGGTGTACGGGGCAGGGTTTGGAAAAACAATATATTACAGTTCGACGAGAGTTCAGAATCACCTGATGGTGCTGATGCATCGGTGAATTTTCAATCATCAGGCCCAATTGTTGGAAGTTGGTTTGCACGATCGAATCATGTTTTCGAAAATGACGCTACTAGTGATTATTGGTACCCGGTGACTGAGGACTACGTCAATTGTTGAGCATCAGGAATAACAGTATAACGATTAACCCGGGAGATCCGGGTCATTCTTATTCTGGAAATGATTAAGGATGATCTACCTATGAACAAAAAGAAAATTTTTCAATTAATTGTGATATCTGCATTCTGTGTGATGGTAATTACATCTCTTATTTTCTTTATCTCTTGCATTGAGTACTCGTCTGCACCTCAATATTCAATGACAATAAATGAATCGGATCACGCCGTCCTTACATCTACCAACGGGAACGGGGTGAAAGAAAATTTTGGTGTGGGGTTATATAATGCACCCTTTCACGATGCAGCCAATTCCATGCATTATTCAAAATATCTGGAAGAAAACGAGTCCTTTACCGGGTATCTTTATTTGAGCAACCAGATGAGTGAGGCAAATGATTTTTTAGTCTTTTGCCTGTTTGACTACACACAGGTTCCATTTGAAACCGAAGATGGCTACATACAGGTTACACGGATATTGCAACTCAAACCGTTTGAAGAGGTTTTTTTCCCCTTTAACCTGGGGACTGTAAGTAAAGGTGCACACGATTTTGAAATCTTTGTAATTATGAAACCGAATGAACATTCTCTGAATGAAACCTTCCGACGCTCAACCGATATCTCTTACTTAGGAAGCCGGCGGATAAATGTATTCGTTGGCAACTCGACCTTGGTTGAACCATCATATGTGCATTTCGATCCTGAAACATATTCTCCCGTGTGTGGATCTGAATATCCCGTCAATAATGGCATATTGATAACAAAACAACCGTGTTCAAGAACTCTATGGTTCACAGAAAATGTCAAACCAGGACAAATCCTCGACTATTCCATCAACGCAGCGGCGGATAACCGATATCCTGTATCATTCGCCCTGGTCGCTTTGCTCGACTATATTCAGGTACCGGTTCAAATCGTCAGCAAGGAGAGTACTTTCTTTGGTCGTCTCGAACAAGGAGAGAAGGTATCAATCCCCGCACAAGTTCAAATCCCCTCTGTTGAGGGTATTCACGAACTGATGGTCGTCTGGATACCGGCACCTTATCGTAAACTTGAAGAGAAACCCGGGTCCCCGATACACATTCCGGAAGGGATATGGTCCACACCGAGTACGAGGGTGGGGCTGAATGTGACGAGATACTGAATATTCAAAATGTCTTCCACGGATGTAGTACTATGCAACCTGATACTGCCCTCGCCGCTGCCGGTGTCCTGTTCATCGGTATTGTCATCTGCCTTGTCTGTGCGGTGAAGCAAAAAAGCTGGAGTGCTTGTTCCCCGCTGGCTACCGACACGTAAAGTGTGTAACACTCTTCACTATCGAATCATTATCGAGGGTAGTCATTGTGAGACCTCTCGCCCGGATCTATAACAGATCCCTCCATCAGCTTCATTCCCTCTTTCAAACAGAGTATTACAATATGAGCGGCCGAAAATCCAAAACAGAGAAACAATCCATACCGCTGTCAAAGGAACCCGGGATCCGTGCACGCTGCGGATTTTCCTGCAGCCGATGCCCCATTTACAAGGAGAACGTGAAATCCGATGCCGACCGGGAACGGGTCAGTGTTGTGTTCCGAAAACTCTATTCGTATGACCTGTTACCCGGGGACGTGTACTGCGACGGATGCCTCGAGCCGGATGAGAACAACCCCCGTCGACCGGGAACCGAACGGTGTCCCATCCGCGACTGCGTCCTTGAAAAAAAGAGTGCACACTGCGGGGACTGCAACATCTTCCCCTGCGAACTGATGGAGAGGCACTTTGCGTCCGTGGAGTCGGTTCTAAAGAAGGCTCGCGAGATCCTGACCGGAGAGGAATATCGCGACTTCATCGAACCGTACCTTTCACGGGAGTATCTTTCGGGGAGAGGTTCCACCTGATTCGGAAACGTTCGCGGTATCGGTGCAATCATCGAATTTATCCGATTTCCCAAATTAATCACCGATATTAACGCCGTCCTGGAGAAAAATATGAACACGCCAGAGATACTCAAACACCGGCTTTTCAATTCCGGCCTGAGCCATTTGCCGTTTTCCAGCGCCGCCGAGTCAGTCAGTCATCTCGGGGCCGTCCAGGCACAGGATTTTGCCGCTGCAAAATGGTCGCTCGGGCTTCGCGTGAAAAACTCCACGGACGGGGATATCGATAAGGCGTATAACGACGGGGCAATCCTGCGAATCCACGTTATGCGGCCCACATGGCATTTTGTCCTGCCCGACGACATCCGCTGGATGCTTGAACTGACGGCGTCTCGGGTGAAATTACGCCAGGAGGCATCCGACCGGAAACTGGGGCTTGACGATGCGTTGATCGCCAGGAGTAACACGGCAATCGCCAGATCGCTTGAAGGCCGTAATTATCTCACCCGGAATGAACTGAAGACGATCCTTGCAGATGTCGGGATCCCGACGGATGTCAGGCGGCTTGCCCATATCCTCATGCGGGCGGAGCTGGACGGGTTGATCTGCAGCGGACCGAGGCGGGGCAAGCAATTCACCTATGCACTCCTGGATGAACGCGTCAGGGAGACGAGAATGCTGGATAGAGAGGAAGCTCTTGCGGAACTGGCGCTTCGGTATTTCACGAGCCACGGCCCGGCCCAGGAGAAGGACTTCTCCTGGTGGTCGGGGGTTGTAAAAAAGGATGCCCGGGCCGCACTTGAACGGATCAGGCCAGGGCTCGATCATGCGACGTTCGATGACAGGACCTACTGGTTTTCGCCGAAGCGGGATGATTCGATCCCTGATCCTCCATTGGCACTTCTTCTCCCCATTTATGACGAATACACGCTTGCGTATAAGGACCGAAGCGATATCAGCCAGGCGAGGGATATCGAGAGGATGATTGTCAGGGGCAACGAGATGACGGCGGTCATCGTGCTGGGCGGGAAGGTGGCCGGTACGTGGCGGAAATCCACGTTGAGGGATTCGGTTGAGATACGGCTGAACCCATTCCGTGAACCGGACGGCGACGAGGCGGAAGCGCTGGAATTGGAAGTCGCCCGGTACGGGAGGTTCGTCGGGAGGGAGGCGGTGGTGGTTGATTAATGGATTGTTGCAGGATTGCAAACCTTCTTTTTCAAAAATACGGACGACATCAAAAAGAATCTCTTCCCCGACAGGCCGCACACTAGGGTCAATTCTACTTTCACCCCACCCCCCACCCACTTATATCTCATAAAATTCCAAACAGAATCTAAGAATGAGACTCATCCATATCGCCGATACCCATCTCGGTCTCTCGCAGTTCAACCGGCTCGATCCCGATTCGGGACTGAACCTGCGTGAGAAGCAGATCTATGACAATTTTCTATCGGCGATCGATCGGATCATTGACAAAAAACCCGATGTTCTCGTCCACGCGGGCGACCTCTTCGACCAGGTCAGGCCCAAGACCCGCGCCTACAAGACGGTGATGGAGGCGCTCGAACGGCTCCATTCCGCCGGAATTCCGCTTGTCGTCATCGCCGGAAACCACAGCATGGTGAAGACGCGGTATGCCACATCCCCCTTCGAGATCCTTGTCTACCATCCCGGCGATATGACCGCGGCATTCTCGTTTCGCTACGAGAACGTGGAGATCGGGGATACGATCTTCCATCTCATCCCGAATATGCTCCGCCCCGAGGACTACCGGAGTGCGTATGACGAGATAGAACTGTCCGGGAACCATCACAACGTCCTCGTGACCCACGGGCTCGCGACGTCGATCAGGGACAGGCGCCTTGCCACGGTCGCAGAACACGAGCTTGACAATACCATACTCTCTGACCGGTTCGACTATATCGCTCTCGGGCATTACCATCGCCAGTCCCAGATTGCCGACAATGCCTGGTACTCGGGCTCGCTCGAGCACCTCACATACGGTGAGATCTCGGACCAGAAGGGTGGACTGCTCGTGAACCTTGGCCATACAGACGGACAGGTCGCGTGTGACGTCCGCCATCTCGGATTACCCAGGACTCCGATGATAGATCTCGGGACGATCCCGTGCGAAGAGGCACATCCAAAGGATGTTTCTTCAGAGATCATCTCGCGGATCGACGGGAAGGATGTGCCGCCCCTGGCGATGGCGCAGGTGACGCTCGACGGCCTGACCCGCGAACACGGCAAGGGACCGGATATGCGGGATCTTTCCAGTGTTCGTGAGCGGTTGCTCGACCTGAAGATCCGCGTAATCACCAGGGATCGGGACGGGGCGGCGGTCCCGCTCCAGCAGGACGTGCGGGCGGTGGATTACCAGAAGGAATTTGTCACATTCCTCGAAAGCCGGAACCTCGATGCCGGTCAGAAGTCGTATGTCGAACGATGCGGCCTCTCCGTCCTGAAAACGGTCATGGAGAAGCACCGGGAGGATGCGGAATGAACTGCAGGGGTGGCTTTTTCACCGGTCTTCTGATCCGGCGAGGTCAACCGGGGTGTCCTCCGGGAGGACTGCCATGATAATCGACCGTGTCATCCTGAAAAATTTCAAGCGTTTCAGGAACCAGGAGATCCGGTTCAAGGACGGGATAACCGGCATCCTCGGCAACAACGGGACAGGCAAGAGCACTATCGTGGAAGCGGTCTTTTTCGCCCTGTACGGTGTCCAGGCGACAGGAATATCCTCTGACCACATTGTCTCCTCGTTCGCAGGCCCGAAAGATAAGGCCGAAGTACGACTCGATTTCCGTATCGGAGGCGACCAATACACGGTGCACCGCTCATTCAAAAAGGGAAAGACGATCCAGCATGACGCAACCTTCCACAAGGAGGGAAAACTCCGTGCGACAGGGGTGAGCCAGGTCGAGGCCGAGGTGAGGAGGACGCTCGGCATGGGCCCGGTCGACTTCCGGAACACGATCTATGCCGCCCAGAAAGACCTCCTGACCCTGCTCGAAAATACCCCGGGCAGGAGGAAGGAATGGTTCCTCCGGGCATTGGGCATCGATTACGTAAAAACCGAGAGTGACAGGCTCCTCAGGGAACGTATCGATGCAAAAGACCGGGATCTGCGCCTGCACGAAGGAGAACTGAAGGGGTTGATCGACAGGTATGACCCTGAAGAATTGTCGAAACTGCAGAAACTGGTCGAGCAACTTTCCAGTGAGAGAAAAGACCTTGAAGACCGCATGGTGAGCCACACAAAAAGAAGGAAAGAAGTTGCTGCCGAACTGCACCGCTTCCAGGAGAAGAAGACTGAGTATACGCGACTCGTCGAGCGGCATGCCTCACTTTCGGGCGATAAAAAGGATCTCGTCCGGCAGAGGGAACGTCTCTTTGACCAGGTAAAAAGCCTCCCGGGGCTCGAAAGGGAATGCCAGGATTTAGAGAAAGCGGTCTCGGCGATCGATGCCAAAAAGCAGAATCTCGAGGGTTTGAGAGATAAAAAGTCAGAATATGAACGACTCAAATCCGAGATCAGGTTTGCCGAAAAACAATGGAAAGAGCTTGATACCCGGGTCGGGAAGACCCGGGCAAATATCGAAATCATCGATAAAGATGCAGAGAGACTTGCATCACTGCGGAAAGGAGTACGGGAACTCCTGCGGATTGGTCCGCAGATACCCGATACTGATCTCGAACAGGCGGCGCAGTCAATGGAAGCAGATCTCCTGCACACCATCGGGACGCTCTCGGCAAGGCTCGAACACCTGGTGGAAGAGAGGAAAAATCTTGCCGCCGACTGGAAGATCATCGAAGAAGCGGGCCCCCATGGGATCTGTCCCCTCTGCCGCCAGACGCTCGGCGCTCATTACGGCCAGATCGAGGGTGAGTTCTCATCCCGATTCGACCGGATCGAAAAGGAGGCACTGGAGACCTGCGAACAAAAAGATCGCGTAAGCGTGGAGAAAGGCCGGATCGATCAGCAAAAACCGGCTTTTCGGGAGATCAGGAGTATCTCGGAGAGATTGAAGAATCGATCGCAGCTGGAATCCGATCTCCAGGAACTCCTGGCAGCGCTCAGGAGGAACGAGGAGGAAAGGAAGTCATTGGCAGATCGGATCGTGGAATCGGGATACGAAGAGACTGCATTTCTGCAGGCCGAAAAGGAAGTGAAGGACCTCGAAAAAGTCCAGGCCCGTTGTATTGAGCTCGGGAAGCAGATCGCCCATGGAAAGGCCCAGATGAGCCAGCTTGAAGCGCTCGGTACCAGGATCCAGGATAAGGAAGGGGAGATCGCGCAAGTTTCAGCCGCGATTGAGAATTCCGATTTCAATCCCGAGCTTGGATCGAGGCTGGAAGGGGCCCTCGAAAAAATCGACAGCGGGATCCGTGCTGCGGGGGCGGAGATCGCTGCCAACAGTGAACGGGTAAAAGGTGCCAGGGAAAAGATCGAACGATACAAAAAAGATGAAGAAGCCATCAAAGAGTTGAAATCCCGAAAAGAAGGTCTCGAGGAAGAGATAGGACTGCTCCGCCTGACCCGTTCGATGATCGGGGAATATGTCCTGTACCTCATGCAGGTCGTCAGGAGCCGGATAGAAGGTGAAGTGAGTCATATCATAAGCGAGATCACGGGAGGGCGGTACGAACAGGTGCTGCTTGACGAGGACTTCAACCTCCTGATCAGGGACATCGACGACGATTTCCCCATCAACCGGTTCAGCGGTGGCGAACAGGACGACATCGCGGTGGCACTGCGTATCGCTCTCTCACGATATCTTGCGGAGCTTCACCATGTCCATGAGAGTACGCTTTTGATCTTCGACGAGATATTTGGTAGCCAGGATGAGGAACGGCGAACGAACCTGTTATCGGCACTCCGGACACAGGAGTCCCGGTTCCCCCAGATAATCCTCATCTCGCACATACCCGACATCCAGGGGGAGTTCTCAAATACCCTGATGGTCGAGATGGCGGCCGACCAGTCGAGCAGGGTGCAGGAGCTGACATGACGCCACGCGACCGGGAATACGAGATGGCAGCCGATGAAATGGCGATACGCATCCGGGAAACAGTGCCCGGGAACCTCGTGGAAAAGTTTGTGGAGCATGGTGGAATCGAGGCTTCCGATTTCTCTTCCTGCGAACCCTGCCCCTCTCATGATACCTGTGCGGTGGACGGGAGCAATACCGTCCTGATGGAGTCGGGGAGCATGGCGATCGTTCTCTTCCGGGCGGCCCAGAGCACATTCCACAACACCGAGAGACGACGGAGGTCTCTCTCCTCGTTAGAATTCGGAGTCATCGGCCCCGGTCCGGAGAACGAGGATTTTCCCGTTCTCTACGAGGAATGCTTCGGCCAGGCGCCCGGGACCCCCCTGAAGAACGATGACCGTACCCGTGCCTCCGGAGTCCTCCGTGACACCCTTGAGTACTGGGTCGCCGAACAGATGGCGGCGATCCTGGATAAGGGATCCCTCCTCTTACGCGACGGTCCGCTCCGGGTATCTCATGCAAGTCATGACCCGGTCCTCTCCAGGATTGAGGATACATGCAGGGCACGCCAGATCGACCTTGCCGGAGTGAGCAAGCGCACATCGGCCACATGGGGCGGGGGCCATCCCCTCCTGCCTTCCGTCTTCGGGCTGGCCGAGGCATACGGGATACCCGCTCCCTGGTGGGTTCGGATAAACCCTGTCATTCTCGACCATTCGCAGTTTCCCCAGTGGCAGCACGGCCGGATATATGTGGCATGCCTCCATCCGCAGGCAAAAAGCCCCATGAAGATCGAACTCTCAAAGGATCTGCCGGAGTCACGCGAGAAGATCATCATGGATCGTCTTGCGGCATGCTCCGGCGACGGCCGGATTCCAGGGTATCCATACCCCCTCTTCGATGCCCACCGTACAGTCGTACTAACGGAGGAGATCACAGAACAGGTCAGGTCGGACCTGATACGCCGCATCACCGGGACGGGCATCAGGCGACAGACCTTCGATATCCTGTTTGGAGATTATCATGACGAATTTGCACGATATTGAAAGAGTTGATCATTCAAAATACCGGCTGATCGGCCGAAGCGTTCTTTCATACCGCTTCATCGCACCCTACGACTCCGAGCCCTACATCGGCGATATCAAGAAGATTACAGACGATACCAAGGGAGTCGTGTTCTTTGCAAAGGTTACCGATCTCACGCACGACAGTAACTTCGCCGATACCAGGTGGGACACCCGGGTGTATGCCGAGAAGTTCTATGGCCTCGGGGAGGATGTGTTCATCACAGTGGATGCAGTGCCGCTCGGGTTCGTGGATAATGCCGACGGCAAATTCCATAAACCCCGGACGATCCCCTCGAAATTTTCCCGGGTGGAAGATCCTGATGCAGACGATTTCCGGTTCCTGACCGAGCAGATGGGCGAGATCGAGGTCGGCCTGATGCGAAGCGGCCAGGACGTGATCCGTGATGTCGCCGTCAGGATCCCGAGCAAAGTCCTTCCCCAGCACATGGGCGTGTTTGCCACGACAGGGATGGGCAAGAGCAACTTCATGAAGACTTTCTGTGCCTCCTGCATGAATGAAAGGAAGTTCGGCCTTCTCATAGTCGATCCCCACGGCGAGTACGTCAGCGGCGGGAGATCCTCGATCGGTGAACCTACAGGGGGACTTGTCCATTACACGGCAGGCAGGGAAGGTCTCGCAATCTTTACCATCCGGCCCGAAACGGATCGGAAGAAGTACGGGATGAACCGGCTCTGGATAGAGTACGACGACTTCAAGATCGGGGATCTCTCCATCCTCTACGATCTCTCCGCTGCCCAGCACGAGATAGTGGAAGCGTTCTCAGGAGTGGAGGGCAGCGAGGTGATCAATTTCTTCAGGACTGTTGACCCGGAGATATTTCCCATCAGGGATCCTGCGGCGGCGGGAGTCCTGGAAGGGAGCCTGGCCTGGAAGATCCGGAACTCCATGGGAGGACCCGTCCGCGTGATCAAGAGCCATATCGAAAACATCGTCAATGGAAACAGTGCGTTTTTCAGGTCGAGGGGGTCTTCCATCTCCGAAATTATTGGCAACCTCCACGAGGACAGGGTGGTCCTGATAGACATCCCTGATATGAGTGAACGGAGCGAGCTCTTCGTATTATCGATAATCACGCGGATGATCATGGAGCGCCACCGCTCTGAAGCGAGGGGTTTTGGCATCGACGAACGCCGTGAACATACACACCAGGTGCTCATCACCATCGAGGAGGCGCAGCGGGTGCTTGCAAGCGGCGGCTCATCTACACAGGTATTCAGGGAATGTGCGATGGAAGGGCGGAAATTCGGCGTCGGTCTCTGTGTCATCACCCAGCAGCCGAAGAACGTCGATCCCAAGGTCCTCGCCCAGATCAACACCTTCGTGGTCATGGGACTCGGTGACCGTGGCGACCGGGACATCATCATCGGAAGTGCAAAACAGGACCTCTCGAAGATGGAGATAGAGATACAGACGCTTGACCGGGGAGAGGCGATCATCAGCACGATCGGGATCCCCTTCCCGGTGAGTACACGAATCCACAAGTTCGAGGACTATATCGCCGGCCTGAACAGGAAGACGAGATCCCCGATATCGGAAGGACTGGAAGGGCGTTTCTGACCATTCCGCGAGGGAAGAGTGACAAAAAAGTGGGAAATCATCATAATTAATTTTCTCCCTCTCTCTCTTTGGCAACGAGCCCCATGAACAGGCACTCGTCCGCTGCGATCGGCTCCACGCCCTCGGAGTCGCCGATAAGGGAACCAAGACCGCGGACGAGCGCTGCCGGCGTCGCCTCGTCAGCCTCTCCCATGACAATCTCGGCAGCGGAGGCGATGTTGTCTGCGAGTGCCTGTTTTGTGACCTCGAGCGTCCGCCCGAAGAGGTCGCATCTCCCCCGCTCATCGATCACCGACGGGATACCGCTGCAGCCGATCGCGACGCCGCTGCACCCCATTCGCATTGCATGTGTCCTGGAATCGGCGATGATGACTCCGACATTCACCCCGAAGAGAGCGAACAAACGTTTCCGTATTGCCCGGGCGCTCTCGTCAGGCTCCGGCGGGAGCGGGATGACGCAGCCCGGCGGTGCGTTGGAGGCATCGACCCCTGCATTCGGGAGGAGTGTGCCGTTCTTCATGCAGAGGAGGAACCCCCGGATTCCCCCAACGATGCTGTCGCTTTCACGCCTGATGACCTCGACGACGCGGGGGTCCATGTCATAGGTTTTTGCCAGCAGGACAGACTCCGGTCCGGGGTTTACCGAATCGAGCCTTATCACATGCCCTTCTGCGGTGGCGAGCGCAGTCTCGGCGATGACCAGTATGTCTCCCTCCCGGAACTCTCCTGCTCCGGAATGTCCTATCGAGGTGACCAGGATAGAGACCAGGTCGTCATCTTCCCGGACCAGGCCGGTCCGGATTCCGTATGTTGTGAACCTGTCTGTCATCGCACCCCTTCCAATGCCGCCATCACCCGGACTACGTCGACTGTCGCGCCCACGTCATGTGTCCGGACCACATCGGCTCCCCTCTCTATGAGCATCGCCGTCAATGCAAGGGAGGCAGGCAACCGTCCCTCTGCCTCTCTCCCGACCACTTCGCCAAGGAAGCTCTTCCTCGACACTGCCGCAAGCAGTGGCCGTGAAAATGACCGAAATTCGTGGAAATGTCTGCACAGTTCCCAGTCCATCGCAGCGGTGCGTTCGGGTATCCACTTTCCGATCCCCGGGTCAAGGACATATTCTGTGATACCTGACTCTTCGCACCTGGAGACGACCAGGGACAGGGCGTCCATGGTCCCGGAGAGGCTCAAAGAGTCACCGGGGAGTCTGTGGGAGGCCATGAGAACAGCTGGAAGGCCGGATCCTGCAACGAGCTCTGCATACTCCCGAATTGCCAGTCCGCCGATATCGTTTACCGCATGTATGTCATGGGAGAGGCATCGCTCCAGGACGGGGGGACGGACGGTGTCAACCGAGACGGTGATGCCGCTTCCGTCGAGTTCGGAGAGTGCCTTCTCCATTCTCTCTGCTTCTGTCTTCTCATCCAGTGGAGGAGATGAAGGAGCCGTGCTCCTGGCCCCTATGTCGATTATCTCGGCTCCCTGGTCAGACATGGCTTCGGCCCGTGCCCTGATCTCTCCGAAACCTGCAAACGATCCGGAATAAAAAGATTCAGGACTGCAGTTGATGACGCCCATCACTCTGACGGGCTGCCCTTCGCCAATGGATATCCCGTTTATTCGACACCGGGGCATGTGGCACGCTGCGCTGAAAGGGCGGTGTTCTCCATCAGGGTGGCGATGGTCATGGGCCCCACACCTCCCGGAACCGGCGTTATCGCTGCGGCGATATCCCTGACACGGTCGAAGTCCACGTCTCCGCACAGGACCCCGTCAACAACGTTCGTACCCACGTCAACGACCACGGCACCTTCCCTGACCATCTCCGGGCCGATAAACCTCGCTTTTCCGACAGCGGCCACGAGTATGTCCGCACGGGAGGTCTCCTCTTTCAGGTTCCTGGTCCGGGAATGGCAGATGGTTACCGTTGCATCACTGTTGAGGAGGAGTGCCGCCATCGGTCTTCCCACCTCGATGCTCCTTCCCACGACGACGGCATGGAGGCCTTCAGTCTCAACCCCGTAATCTGAAAGAAGGTTCATGATCCCGAGCGGCGTGCAGGGGGCAAAAAACGGGTTTCCTGAGAAGAGACGGCCCAGGTTGAGAGGATGGAACCCGTCGACGTCTTTCTCCGGAATCACCGACCGGATAACCTCGGGGGTATTCACGTGGGAAGGAAGGGGAAGCTGCACGAGGATGCCGTGGATGCCGGGATCGTCGTTTAACCTGTGGACCTCCCGGCAGATCTCCCCGGTACGGGCGTCGCCCGGCAGATCTACCCCTATCGAACCGATATTCACGCGTTCACAGGCGCGGTGCTTCATCCGGACATACATCCGGGATGCCGGATCGTCTCCGACGATGACCGTTGCAAGCCTGGGATGCAGATCAGATCTGGCAATATCCTGGGCAAGGCGCTCAAGCCGGATCTCAGATCTCTTCTTTCCGTCGAGGATCATATTACTCAGGATACAGGGGGTACTTTGTGGCCATCTCCCTGACCTCCTCCCCGATCTTCTTCACCGCACTGCTGTCATTGATGTCTTTCAATATCGTGCATATATATTCGCCTATGATCCGCATCTGTTCCTCCTTCATGCCCCGGGTGGTCACCGCCGGAGTACCGACCCGAAGACCGCTCGTGACGAACGGGCTCCTGCTCTCCTTTGGTATGGTGTTTTTATTGACGGTTATATGAGCCTCACCAAGGACGTTCTCGGCTTCGAGTCCGGTGATGCCGAGATCTGTCAGGTCGAGAAGGATGAGGTGGTTGTCGGTTCCGCCCGAGACCACACGAAGACCTTCGTCCATGAAGACATCAGCCATCGCCCTGGCGTTTTTGACCACCTGGCGGTTGTAATCCTTAAATGAAGGCCTGAGTGCTTCCTTGAAACAGACTGCCTTCGCAGTAATCGTATGCATCAGGGGGCCGCCCTGCATGCCCGGGAAGACCGCCTTGTCAACCTGCGGCCCATATTCGGCGTTGCACATGATGGCGCCGCCCCGTGGACCGCGGAGGGTTTTATGGGTCGTTGTGGTGGTGAAGTTCACCACGTTCACAGAGTTTGGGTGAACGCCAGTGGCACAGAGGCCAGCGATGTGGGCGATGTCGGCCATGCAGTATGCTCCCACGTCATCGGCGATCTCCTGGAATGCCTTAAAGTCTATTGTCCGTGGATATGCCGATGCACCGCAGACCAGGATCTTCGGCTTCTCCCTCTTCGCCATCTCTCCAACCACACCGTAATCCAGCATCTCGGTCTTTTCATCGACTCCGTATTGGGCAACCCGGTAGAACTTGCCGGTGAAACTCACGGGCGAACCATGTGATAGGTGACCGCCCTGTGAGAGCTTCATGCTCATCAGCGTGTCCCCGAGGTTCATGAACGCAAAATAGACCGCCATGTTTGCCTGGGTACCCGAATGGGGCTGGACGTTTGCATGTTCCGCACCGAAGAGCTCTTTCAGGCGGTCCCTGGCCTGGTTTTCTGCCATGTCATGGAACTCGCAACCGCCGTAATACCGTTTGCCGGGATAGCCCTCGGCATACTTGTTGGTCATTATCGAACCCATCGCCTCCAGCACGGCCCTGCTGACAAGGTTCTCAGATGCAATAAGTTCAAGGCCGTCTCTCTGTCGAATACGTTCCTTTTCAATGATATCCGCTATGACTGGATCAGTGTCGGAAAGATGAGACATATAAAGAAAAGTCGACCTGATAGGGTAATACCTTTTCTTCCATCAGGGAAAAAAAGGCAATTTAGGCCAGTTAAAGATGGGCCGTTTGGAAAAAACGCGGAAACGGGAGCTGGAACGAGGGAAAATGAAGGGGTGTATTGTTCGGAATGAACGTGTTTCAGGCAGCGGGGAGGGTATTCTGTAACAATCCTGATCGATAATTTGCGTCATCTTCCGGGCATAAAAATCCCGTGAATCATTCAAAAAAAGATGAGTAAAAGTATAATGGGCATTTTTTCCGGAATCAGCCCCCAAAGATGAGAGAATTTTTTTTCATGAATCAAATTTCGCCGTCTCTCTTTGTATTTTTCCAGCGTAAGGATTTTAACGTGGAAACGCATTCTATCTTTTAAGAAAAAGCGCAAAAATGAATGATGTCCCCCCTCATTCATCAGGGAGAGTATGTCGACAACCATGCACTCTTGCGGTTCCCGGAGATCTGGAGGGTGCAGAAAGAGACCGGTCACCGGGTTGCTGCCCGGGGCGTTTGCCTCTGGCACTGTCCGGTCAGGCACCTGATCCCCAAAAGGAGAGAGAAATGGAGATAAACAGGGATAATAGAAATGTTCCACCCATAGACGAACGAATAACCGTCCTTGAGAGGAAGGTTAAGGAGATAGAGGCCCTCTTGAAAGGTCTCACGGATGAAATGCTTGATCTGAAGTCCGTTGCGATGCGGTTGTCCAAATCAGAGGACAGGCGAACCGAGATGAGGGCTGTCAAGCCGTCATCGGGCCAGCAGAGTACCGTGATTATGCAGAAAAAGACTGCCCCTGTTCATGGCGGCATGAGGGTACCACATCCTGCACAGGAGAAGGAACCTGAGAAGATGGATATGATCATGCAGCCTGACGGAACCCTCAAACCGGAGAGGAGAACGTCAAGCGATTATATCGTTGCTTCGGCAGGGTACGGGAAGAAAGTCAAGCAGGGGCGTGGGAGCGGGTCCCGGTCCGGTGACGTGATCGTTGCCGAGGACGAGGACGAAGAACCATCAACCAGAAAGTGATAGATCCATCAAAAAAGTGACAGGGGCCTGCCGTCAGTGCACATCACGCAGCTGGAGATAGATAATTTCAAATCTTTTACAAAAAAGACAAAAATTCCTTTTTACGAAGGCTTCTCTGTCATATCCGGTCCGAACGGGTCGGGGAAGAGCAATATCGTCGACAGCATACTCTTTGTCCTGGCCCTCTCCGGTTCCAGAACGCTTCGGGCGGAAAAACTGACCGACCTGATAAACCTGAACTCGGGGAAGAATACCGCCGAGGTGACGATCACCCTCTCGGACGGCACCAGGATCAGGCGACGGATAAAACGTACTGCAAGTGGGTATTACAGTTATAATTACTTGAACGACCGTCTCTGCAAACAGGCCGATGTGACAGAATATCTTTCACGGTTCGGTATCAAGCCCCATGGATATAATGTCGTCATGCAGGGTGACATCACCCGCATCATCGAGATGAGCGACTTCGAGCGGAGAAAGATGATCGACGAGATCGCCGGTGTCGCGGAGTTTGATGCCAAGCGTGACCAGGCGCTGACAGAGCTCGAGGTGGTGCGGGAGCGGATAGAACGCGAGGAGATGCTGCTGCACGAGCTTGCAATCCGACTCGAGGAGCTCGCGGTTGAACGCAAGCAGGCGCTTGCCTACCAAAAATGGCAGGAGAAGCTCAACCATTTCGAGAGCTGCAGGGCGGTGGCGACGCTCCACGAGCAGGAGAAGGAGCTCGCGGCACTCGTCCGGGTGATCGAAGAACAGAATCTATCTCTTGAACGCGTCAAATCCGACAAGAGCCACGAAGAGAATGAATTGTCCTACCTGCAGGCCGATCTGGCCGATATAGATGAACAGATCAACCAGAAGAGCGGCTCGGAGTACCTGAAACTGATTGCCGATCTTGAGGAGGCGAAGGCCCAGATACGCCTCTCGGAACAGAGCATAGCCCGGTTCAGGAAGGACAAGGAGGGCAACCTGGAAGCGATCAACCGCACCTTCGTGGACTTGAAGCGCAGCGAGACGCGGGTTGGCGAGTGCAGCCAGTCCATCCGGGAACTCGGTATCGACCGGACAAACCTCGCCATGGAGGCGGCAACTGCCAGGGCACAGGTAGAGAATATTGAGTCCGCGATCCAGTTGCAGAGCAGGGACGCCGAGGGTGCCAGGGACGAACTCTTCTCGCTCATGAGCCTGGTCGACGAGCGGAAAGCGAAGAGATCCGATATTCTCCACCAGAAGGACATGCTGCTTGAGAGGAGCCGGCTCCGCAGCTCGGAGAAGGAGCGGCTGGACGAGCGCCTTCGTGCCATATCAGAGGATTACGACTCGCGCATCGCCCAGAGAGATGAGTGTGCCAGGGAGATACTGGCAAAGAAGGAAGAGAAGGAGTCGATGGACAGGGAACTCTCGAAGATCGAGTCCGGTCTTTTTGCAAAGCGGTCCACCCTCGAACGCGTGAAAGAGGAATACAGGGGATACGAACAGGAAGTGATGCGGCTCGAAGCCCAGCAGCAGGCACGGGGAGAGAGCGGAGGCCGGGCAATGGAGGCGGTGAGAGGCATGGACGGCGTGTATGGGACCGTGGCCCAGCTCGGCAGGGCCCCGCCAGAGTATGCGACCGCCCTGAACGTGGCCGCCGGCTCAAGAATCCACTATGTCGTTGTCGAGGATGACCATGTTGCAACTTCGGCCATACACTTTTTAAAAGAGAACCGGCTCGGGAGGATGACGTTTCTCCCGCTCACCAGGCTGAAACCGCCCGCTTTATCGCCGGTCGAGGGTGAGGGGATCCTTGGATATGCCGTCGATATGCTGGAATTCGATTCCCGGTACCGCGATGCGTTCAGGGTGGTCTTCGGTGCCACGGTCGTTGTTGACTCGCTCTCACGTGCCCGGAAGCTGATGGGGAGGTTCCGCATGGTCACACCCGATGGGGAGCTCCTCGAGAGGACGGGTGCAATGACCGGCGGGAGTTTCAAGAAGGTCCAGAAAGGTTTCGGAACCGCGGTCGAGGAGGACATCATACGCCTGCGCCAGAAGATGGCATCACTCGAGGACGAAATTTCTGATCTTGAGAGTGCCGTGAAGAGAGGGACCGACGAGATCGATGCCAGGAGGAAGACGCGTGCCGAGACGGACCAGGAGATCGGCCGCCTGGCGATGAGGGAGGAGGAGTTTTCCAAGCAGGCCGACACGCTTGAACAGGAGAGGGAGCGGATCGGGGAGGCCCTGGCGCTCATCGCAGGCGAGGTGAAGGCCGGGACGACAGAACTTGCTGCGCTCGAGGTGACGCTTGACAACACCACCGACGAGATAAACCAGATCGGAAAAAAGATCGATTCCATCAAGAAGCGCCTCGATGATACCGACATTCCCGCGTTATCAGAAGAGCTCGAGAAGAAGAAGCGTGAAGCCGATGATATCGAGCGGAGGCTTCGCAACAAGGAGTCCGATATCGCTGATCTCCAGCGGGAACGCCAGCACTTCAATGCACGGGTGGAGGAGTTAAAGGCGGAGAACGAGCGGATAGGCGCACGGAACAGTGAACTTGACGCGGAGATATCCGGCGCCCAGGAGCAGATAGAGTCGAGTAAAGGTGAGATAGCCCGGATCGAAGAGAGGCAGAAGGAATTCTCAGGGGAACTCGAGAACCTGCGGGCCAAGCATACGGAGGTTGCCGAGGCAATCAGGGAGTCGGAGAAGCACCTCCTGGAATTCGAGGCCGCGATGGAACGGATACGGATACAGATCACCGCACTCGAGGAGCGGAAGGCGGCACTCGATGCCGAGATCGAAACCTTGCGAAGCGAGGTCGGCGACAGGGACACGGACCTTACGCTCCAGGAGATTGAGGATGGTATCGCCGAGGCGACGCACGAGATGCGGAAGATTGGTGCGGTGAATATGCTCGCAATCGATGAATTCGATCGTGTTGACAAGAGGATACAGGAGAGGACCGAGAAGAAGGAGGTGCTTTCCAGGGAACGGACGGATCTCCTCGAGAGGATAGAGAGCTTCGAGCAGATGAAGTATGACGCGTTCATGACCGCGTTCCGGGCGATCGATGCGAACTTCCGCGAGGTGTTCGCCAGACTGACCAGCGGCAACGGTCACCTTATCCTGGAAAACGAGGAAGATCCCTTCTCAGGCGGGCTGTCGTTTGCCGTCCAGCCGCGGGACAAGCCTGTGCACCTGCTATCTGCCCTGTCCGGTGGCGAGAAGTCCCTGACAACGCTCGCATTCATATTCTCTATCCAGCAGTATATTCCTGCGCCGTTTTATGCCTTCGACGAGGTGGATATGTCGCTTGACGGTTCGAATGTAGAGAGGATAGCAGAGATGATCAGGGAACTCTCGATTCGATCGCAGTTCATCATTGTCTCTCTCCGAAAACCGATGATAGAGGCTGCTGACAGGATCGTCGGGGTGACACTTCTCTCTGATAAGAGCTCGTTTGTGACAGGGATCAAGGTAAATGGCTGAAGAACCTGTTGAGATCCTGGTTCATATGGCGGAGAAGGGAGAGATAGATCCCTGGAATATCGATATCGTGGAGGTCACGGACCGGTTTTTGGCCGAGCTCGACAGGAGGAAGGAGCTTGACCTTCGCATCTCCGGAAGAACTCTTTTTTATGCCGCACTCCTCCTGCGAATGAAGTCCGAGTATCTTGGAATGGTGGACGAGGAGGAGGATGACGAATTCGGGGAGGAGATCGACGGGGTCGACGAGTTTTCACTGGAAGACGATTTCGGTGACGGGATTGGCATTGGTCCCATCGAGCAGCTCGAACACGAGATACGCAGACGCCTTGACAGAAAGCATCTCCGCAAGAGGCCTGTCACGCTTTTTGAGCTGATCCTGGAATTGAAGGCGGCGGAAAAGGAGCAGAGGAGGCGCCAGAGATTCCGGTCTCCACTATCGGGAGAATTTTTCGATGTCGACGACGTGGTGAGTATCGCTCATGAGGAAGGCTACCGCGAAGCGGCCCTGTCTGTAATGGAGGAATTTGAGCGCCACCTCGAGAAGGAGGGGGTGATGACGCTCCACGAGATCGCGGAGATCCTGGGGAAGGGTATCGTGGAGATATACATCCCCCTTCTCTTCCTGATGTTCGAGGGAAGGCTTGCACTGTGGCAGGACGAGTTCTTCGGGGAAGTGTTTGTCCAGGTATGCCCTGCAGAGGGGAGTTGATCGTTTCGATCCCGTAAACCCCGAAGTTTTTCGATGGTCCGTTTCGATACGATGAGTAATATGAAGACACAATGGCACGGCAACCGCATAAAGACAGAATTTATCCGGGCCGGCGATCTCGACGATATATGCGGCATGCTGGAAAAAGAATCCGTGTGCCGGTGGCTGTTCTTCGGGCCGAATACTCCTGAAACTACGAGAGCGTAATTTTACTCCATTCATTGAATCCATTGCGAGGGAGACCTCCAGGGAAAAGTACCCGGGTCCCCGGTATTTACGATCCGCGTGAAGGATACCGGACAATTCTGCGGGCAATGCGCCATTCTCCCGGTAGAGTATTGCCCGGGAGCCTACCTGGTTGGGTACCAGATCGACGACGGGTTCACCGGCATGGGTTTTGGCACGGAGGCATGCGAGTTCCTCATCTATTATGCATTCACGCTAGACCGACGCGTACCGCCTGAATGGCGATGCGGCATATGAAAACACCGCGTCATGGAAGATTATGGAGAAGTGCGGATTTTTGTTCGAAGGCCGGAGAAGCAAATATTGGTATGCACGCGGCAGGTGCCATGACCAGGTATTGTACGGGCTATTAAAAGAAAATCTGGACGCGTCGTATATTGATGGCTTGGCCCTTAAGTGGGAATCCTGATTCAGCAGGTCGTCGCATCCTTCGCGAGAAGAGTGCTGAACCGGATATCCACATGGGAAGATGATCTTTCCTGATTGGCAGGACTGCTGTGAAGACTGGCGATCGCGGCGAAAATGCCGCGCTTCTCGTGGTCCGTCGTGGCACCCGGATTGCGGCGCGACGGATACTTTTCCGCTGTATTCGTGCAATTATGCCGCGCAGCGTTAAATGCAGGGTGATCCTACCGGATTTCAATCTGTGTGGCGGGGGAAATCCTGGCCGTCATCCTCCGCGCCCACGTTTCCCTGCAGACTGCAGGTGGTTGATCCAGGTGTTTTCAGGGTGTTTCAGTGGAATGATGGTCAAATTATTTATAGGGTTCATGCAAATATGATCTGGCTTACAGGGTTCGGGACAAAAGCCCCTGATTTGGGGGGGTTCCGGGACCTGTTCGGGTTGAAGGGTAACAAACTTGATATAGCATAATGATCAATTTGTATATCCTCAAATGATAATGATGAACCGGAAAAAAAGAGGCCGTTCCGGTTCTGATATATAGTCCTCTGGTTGGAAATTCATCCGATTCAAATCGGGGATTTTCTGCTGCGGGGGTTATGGTGGACGGGATATTCGGGTTCTGAACCCGGGACCGTTCGGGTGTTGTCACGCTGTCGATGAGATGGATTGACAATGGTTAAATACCAACAAGGCAAATAATTAAAACCCTCTGTGATGGAGAACCAAGCATAGCCGGCTTGACCGGTTTTGGTTCTGACGTTGGTACTGGCAATGCGGAAATTTGTTTGGTAACCGCTAAATTCCTCATAAGAAATTCAGATAGAGTGTGCTGTAAACTTCAAAGAATTCTGGTTGATCCTGCCAGAGGCCACTGCTATCGGGGTTCGATTAAGCCATGCGAGTCGAGAGGTGAAAGACCTCGGCGTACTGCTCAGTAACACGTGGACAACCTACCCTAAGGAGGGGGATAACCCCGGGAAACTGGGGATAATACCCCATAGACTAGAGAAGCTGGAATGCTCTCAAGTCCAAAGGTCCGCCGCCTTAGGATGGGTCTGCGGTCGATTAGGTTGTTGTTGGGGTAACGGCCCAACAAGCCCGTGATCGATACGGGTTGTGAGAGCAAGAGCCCGGAGATGGATTCTGAGACACGAATCCAGGCCCTACGGGGCGCAGCAGGCGCGAAAACTTTACAATGCGGGAAACCGTGATAAGGGAACCCCGAGTGCCCGTAAATTCGGGCTGTCCATCAGCGTAAATAACTGGTGAAGAAAGGGCCGGGCAAGACCGGTGCCAGCCGCCGCGGTAATACCGGCGGCTCGAGTGGTGGCCACTATTATTGGGCTTAAAGCGTCCGTAGCTTGGTTGTTAAGTCTCTTGGGAAATCTACCGGCTCAACCGGTAGGCGTTCAGGAGATACTGGCAATCTAGGGACCGGGAGAGGTGAGAGGTACTCCAGGGGTAGGAGTGAAATCCTGTAATCCTTGGGGGACCACCTGTGGCGAAGGCGTCTCACTAGAACGGCTCCGACAGTGAGGGACGAAAGCTGGGGGAGCAAACCGGATTAGATACCCGGGTAGTCCCAGCTGTAAACGATGCGCGTTAGGTGTATCGGTGACCACGAGTCACCGAGGTGCCGAAGGGAAACCGTGAAACGTGCCGCCTGGGAAGTACGGTCGCAAGGCTGAAACTTAAAGGAATTGGCGGGGGAGCACCACAACAGGTGGAGCCTGCGGTTTAATCGGACTCAACGCCGGAAAGCTCACCGGATAAGACAGCGGAATGATAGCCGGGCTGAAGACTCTGCTTGACTAGCTGAGAGGAGGTGCATGGCCGTCGTCAGTTCGTACTGTGAAGCATCCTGTTAAGTCAGGCAACGAGCGAGACCCACGCCAACAGTTGCCAGCATGTCCTCCGGGATGATGGGGACACTGTTGGGACCGCCTCTGCTAAAGAGGAGGAAGGAATGGGCAACGGTAGGTCAGCATGCCCCGAATTATCCGGGCTACACGCGGGCTACAATGGACAGGACAATGGGTATCGACACCGAAAGGTGAAGGCAATCTCTTAAACCTGCCCGTAGTTCGGATTGTGGGCTGCAACTCGCCCACATGAAGCTGGAATCTGTAGTAATCGCGTCTCAAAATGGCGCGGTGAATATGTCCCTGCTCCTTGCACACACCGCCCGTCAAACCACCCGAGTGAGGTCTTGATGAGGCTGCGGTTGTCGCCGTGGTCGAATCTGGGTTTCGCAAGGGGGGTTAAGTCGTAACAAGGTAGCCGTAGGGGAATCTGCGGCTGGATCACCTCCTAACGAATTATATGGGGAGCGGTTATCAGACAAACCGTAAAATTGCCGGTATCGACAAGGACAGGGGGCTCATAGCTCAGTTGGAAGAGTGCCGCCTTTGCGAGGCGGAGGCCATGGGTTCGAATCCCATTGAGTCCACTTTCGATGCACCTGGAGATGCGAATCACCAGGGAAGGGCTGAGAGTCAAGCCAATGACTCAAAGAAGCCGTGTACAGGTTTGCACTCAGGACGTTAAATGGGTTTGACGGAGCACTAGCCATAAGCCTGTCATTGGATGGCTCGGTTCGAGTGCCGAAGAAGGGCGTGCCAAGCTGCGATAAGCTCCGGGTAGACGCAGGGAGTCAATGAACCGGAGATACCCTAATGGGACATCCCAACACTTCGGTGTTGATCCGTTGAGGATCGGGAACGCCCCGAATTGAAACATCTCAGTAGGGGCAGGAGAAGAAATCAACCGAGATGTCGTTAGTAGAGGCGATCGAACACGACACAGTTCAAACCGAATCCCGCAAGGGAGATGTGGTGTTATAAGCCCACCGTATGGCACTTCAACGCCAAGCGAAAGTCGTCTGGAACGTCGCACCGTAGAGGGTGATAGTCCCGTACGCGTACGCGGAGAAGGCCTGGTGGTGTCTTGAGTACCGCGGGTTGGAATTCTCGCGGGAATTCAGGGGTCATCAACCTCTAAAACTAAATACAACTCGAAACCGATAGCGAAATAGTAGCGTGAGCGAAAGCTGAAAAGTAACCCTGAAAAGGTGGTTAAAAGCGCCTGAAATTGACAGGTGATGGTGGGTTATGGCATGAAAGGATCTTCCACACGAAGGAACCCATCGCGAGGTGGTAGTACGGGTGTGGTTGCCGATGTCATAACGTACGTTTTGAAGAACGGGCCAGAGAGTTTATTCTATTGGCAAGGTTAACCGTTAAGGGGAGCCGAAGGGAAACCAACAAGTCCGTAGGCCGCAAGGCCGTGGGACGACGTATTAAAAGTGCGTGGAGTCAGTAGGATAAGACCCGAAGCCTGGTGATCTATGCGTGGGCAGGTTGAAGCGTGACGAAAGTTGCGTGGAGGACCGCAAGCGGTTTTGATATGCAAATCATTCGCGTGACCTGCGTATAGGAGTGAAAGATTCATCGAACCAGGCATCAGCTGGTTCCTCTCGAAACATGCCGCAGCATGACCTGGCTGGAGATCGATGGTGAGGTAGAGCACTGATTGGGGGAGCTGGGGGAGAAATCCCTCACCCCCCTGCCAAACTCCAAACTCCCCATCATCCTAGAAGGCCGGTAGTCCGGGCTACGGGGTAAGCTTGTAGTCCGTAAGGGAGACAACCCAGACCGTGGTTAATGTCCCTCAATGTAGGCTAAGTGTCAACACTGAAAGTAGTCCTAGGCCAAAGACAACTGGGAGGTGAGCTCAGAAGCAGCTATCCTTTAAAAAGTGCGTAACAGCTTACCAGTCAAGGTTTAGGGCGCTGAAAATGGACGGGGCTAAAGCCTACTACAGAGACCACGGAGCACCGAAAGGTGATCTCGTAGAGAGGCGTTCTGCATGGGTAGAAGCTGGGGCGTAAGTTCCAGTGGACCGTGTAGAATTGAGAATTCTGGCAATAGTAGAAGCAAAGATGGGTGAGAATCCCATCCGCCGCAGGGGCTAGGTTTCCTCGGCAATGTTCGTCAGCCGAGGGTTAGTCGGTCCTAAGGTGTACCGTAATTCGAGTACATCGAAAGGGAAACAGGTTAATATTCCTGTACCATTCATCTGCAGTTCTTCGGAACCCTGACACTTCGGGGTATGTTGAGCGGGGTCGTCGCCCCGTCCAAGCGTATAATCCCAGGGAGTACCGCAATGGTGAGAAATGGGAGAAAGCGTGATGGGGAAACTCGACAAATTCCTGGAGTCCATGAAAAGGGAGATGAATGTCCGTACCGAGAACTGACACAGGTGCCCCTCGCTGAAAAGGCGAAGGCGTGTCGGATTTAATCGTGTTAAGGGAACTCGGCAAATTGGCCCCGTAACTTTGGGAGAAGGGGTGCCTGCCTGGAGATCAGGCAGGTCGCAGTGACCAGGGAGCTCTGACTGTCTAATAACAACATAGGTGACTGCAACTCGGAAACGACTAGTATAGTCACTGATTCCTGCCCAGTGCAAGTATCTGAACACCCGGTACAACGGGACGAAGGACTTGTAAACGGCGGGGGTAACTATGACCCTCTTAAGGTAGCGTAGTACCTTGTCGCTTAATTGGCGACTTGCATGAATGGATTAACAAGAGCTCTACTGTCCCTAACACGAATCCGTTGAACTTTTTGTCCTAGTGCAGAGACTAGGGACTCCTATTGGGAAGTGAAGACCCCGTGGAGCTTTACTGCAGCCTGTCGTTGGGTTACGATATTACATGCGCAGGGTAGATGGGAGGTGTCGATCCGTTCCTTGTGGGGAACGGGGAGCCAACGATGAGACACCATCCTTGTTTTCTTGTAACTCTAACTCTAACGAGGACATCGGTAGGTAGGCAGTTTGGGTGGGGCGCCACACCCTCGAAAAAATATCAAGGGTGCCCTAAGGTCAACTCATGTGAGTCAGAAACTCACAGGAGAGTGTCAAGAGCATAAGTTGGCCTGACGCGATTACGAACAGCAAGTAATCGCGAGAGGAAACTCGGGTCTAACGAACCAATACGCCCTTTTGGTGAGGGCTATTGACGACAGAAAAGCTACCCCGGGGATAACAGAGTCGTCGCCGGCAAGAGCACATATCGACCCGGCGGCTTGCTACCTCGATGTCGGTTCTTTCCATCCTGGCTGTGCAGCAGCAGCCAAGGGTGAGGTTGTTCGCCTATTAAAGGGGATCGTGAGCTGGGTTTAGACCGTCGTGAGACAGGTCGGTTACTATCTAATAGGAGTGTCAGGAGTCTGAAGGCAAGAATGAAATAGTACGAGAGGAACTTTCATTCGGCGCCTCTGGTCGATCGGTTGTCCGACAGGGCAATGCCGAGCAGCTACGCGCCAAGGGATAAAAGCTGAAAGCATCTAAGCTTGAAACCCCGCCTAAAAAGAGACTCCGTCATAGGACATCGGTAAAAGACCGGTTTGATAGGCCTGGGATGTACGCACGAAGGCAACGACGTGTTCAGTCCGCAGGTACTAACGTCCGAAGCGCTAGTGCTCGCATCGCCAAACCCAGACGAAATTCTGAGTGCAAATCTGAAAGTTTAAACCTTATTATGTACAACATAATAAGGCTGTTACACGGCTGCCAAGGTGGCGGAGCGGCCACGCGGTTGACTGCAGATCAACTACACTCCGGTTCAAATCCGGACCTTGGCTTTGGGTAATTGCGGCCATAGCAGTCGGGATACACCTGGACTCATTCCGAACCCAGAAGTTAAGCCGACTCACGTAGTGCACTGTACTGAGGTACGCGAGTCCTCGGGAACTGTACCACGCTGCAATTACCCTTCTACCTAGCATCGAATCAATTGGCATTCGTTTTTATGATTTTTATTCAAGGAGCGAAGGCACTATTCCTGTTATCGTATCGTTTTATCGGGTACCGCCAGGTTCGAGACCTGAGATGACATTTGTAATTTTCAATCATCGCAATACACCTGTGCCGGCTCGAGGACTCCTGGGAACTTCTCCCGGCAGGACTTCCGTGCAAGGTAGCAGAGATGGCAGGCATCTGCGACACCTGTCGACGGTGGCGTATAATCCAGTTCCCGGGCCAGCTGTGCCGGCCCCCCTTCCAGGAGCGGCCCGCAGATTGGATGGCCGGACGGCGAATAGTTTCGGACCAGTTCCTCAAGCGGGTGCTCCCAGATATTTCCCATACTAATTCCCTGGCATATCTGGAGATTGCCATATGAGTCGACGTGCAGCCGTGACGGGTCCTTTAATTCCTCGTATGGACATGTTGTGAATTCCTGCCAGTCATGGGCATCTGCATACCGGCTCAGTCTCCCTGCAGCCCGCCCCCGGAACATGATGCCCCCGCCGGTGACGACTCCTTTCTTCTCCTCCCTGGGGGATCCCCGTGTTTCCGGGCCTGATGCCCCCGGGTCCAGGGGGAGGATCGAAGCCGGCAGCCCCATCTCCTTTGCCGTCCGGAATGCGCATCGGGCTGCGTTCTTCTCCCGGTCCTCGTAATGGAAAACGTCGTCGCTGATACTGAGATCCGCAAGGCCGAGCCCCGGGAAGGGTTCCAGAAAACACCTGGCGTTCTCTTCGGCGGTTGCAAAGTACCCGTTGGTCACGATCCCGACGGAGTACCCCCTGCTTCTGGCCTGGCGGATGCCGTTTAACAGGACAGGATAGAAGAGGAAAGGTTCGCCGCCCTCGAAGTAGATCTTATCCACCGTTCCCAGGGCATCAGCCTGATCGAGGAGTGCGGTTATCTGGCTGGGTGTAAACGTCCCCTTCGATTGGGGGCTGCTGCAGACAAAACAGTGTTCGCACGACATCGTACACATGTAGGTTATGAGGATATGCAACTGCGTTATCATGGTGTGGGGGCTCCGGAAATGAGAGGATTATAGCTGTGCTGCTATAAGGCAACTTGTCTAATGGAACGATATATTTTATTCCAGTCGGGAAGAACTGGACTCTTTCCGAATCTGGAGGTTAAGCCGACTCACGGCTGGAAAGTAACGGAAGAGAAAATAAACGCCACATGTTACAGACACCGGTTCAGCGAAGATCGTCGATAAACTGGTGACACCCCGGACACCATCACCCGACAGGAACGGAACGTAGCTTCCGGTTCTGGTCATATATTTTGATGTATGCCCTGTGCATATGCAACTGTCTTGAACGAGTACTGGAAGATTCTGCCCGGCAGCTGTTTGGGCATTTAGGGCTTCTGCACATAGTATTCCTGCTTGGTCGTCATGGGAATAAATCTTTGTATAGTATATGGGAATGGGGCCGGTTAGCTTGGATGCTGACACGTTGTGGTATTTTACCTGGATTTATTTCATGCCCAGAAATTGAGCTTTTTCATGTATTGCATTGAACTGGGAGTCTTCGTGAACAATCCCCTTTCTTCCAAAAACAATATCCCCCTTCCTTCTCACATTAACATACACATGCCACCCCCCGACACATCCCTCATCGGCTGTTGCGGAGCTTACTGCGGTACGTGCCGTGCACTCCTGGACAAGACCTGCAAGGGCTGCAAGCTCGGGTATGACGACGGCAAACGCGATATTCGGGCCGCCCGCTGTGCGATGAAGCGCTGCTGCCTGATGGAAAAGGAGCTTGAGACCTGTGCCGGCTGCCCGGAATTTGAGGAGTGTCCGACAATCCAGGGGTTCTTTGCAAAGAAGGGATACAAGTATAAGAAATATCGCGAATCGCTGGAGTTCATCAGGAAATACGGTTACCAGGCATTTCTTGAAGCAACAAGATCATGGAAAGGGGCGTACGGGCGGCTGGAACCGGTGGAGTAGTTGTTTATTAGATGACGAATAGATGAACTTTATTTACATTACCTGAAAATTTTTCAACAATTTACAGAACCTTTTTATTCTTCCGCTGTCAAATGATAGTAAAAATAACTGAAAATATTACAAAAATTTTCAGATACATACAGGAAAATGCGGGATGAAGATACCCCAGAAGCCCCCGGATATCGAGAGGTCCTGGATGGATCATCTCGATGGATACAATGCGCTTATTTCGAAGATGAACAAGGGTGATGAAGAATCGGACGAAATACGCCGGTTGATTCATAAATATAATGAAGAGGAATATATCCATTGGGACGATTTCAGGCGAAAGAAAATCCCTTATGATCATGTTGCGTTCTGGTATCTGATTAGAACCCTCAGGAATCTCCGGCAAATCCGGATTGGCGAAGAAAAATTTTATTTTTGTATGCCGGAAGCATTTCAGAAACAGCTTCATAGGATCGACAAGGCATCGCCTGCATCCTTTGACTGGCTTTTCGGGGAGGCTCCAAGTGAAGCCGGTAAAAAGCAGTACCTCGCCAACTCTCTCATGGAGGAGGCCATCGCTTCGAGCCAGCTTGAGGGAGCCGCAACGACGCGTGCTGAGGCAAAGAAAATTTTACGAGAGGGAAGACGACCAAAAAATAAGTCGGAACGAATGATCATCAACAATTACCGCACGATTCGGCGCCTTCAGAAGCTTAAGGATCAGAAGCTGTCCCGCGAATTAATCCTTGAAATACACAGTGAAATTACCAGGGGGACACTTGAGAAGGAGAGTGATGAAAATGAGTTCCGGACCTGCAACGATATTGTTGTCTGCAGTAAAACAGATCCGACAAAGGTCTATCACTACCCGCCGGATTATACAAAAATACTGTCAATGATAGATGAACTCGTTGAGTTTGCGAACGATGATGACGAGTTCATCCATCCGATTATTAAAGCAATCATCATACATTTCCTCATCGGTTATATCCATCCGTTTAATGATGGTAATGGGAGGACCGCCCGATCGCTCTTCTACTGGTTTGCCCTCAAACACCACTATGATCTGCTTGAATATATCTCGATCTCGCGGATTTTCGTGCATACACCGGCGAAATATGCCCGGGCATACCTTCTGGCCGAGACGGACGGCAACGATATGACTTATTTCATCGACTTTAATATTCACGCTATCAGCACGGCACTTGATGAGCTAAAGCAGTACATACTCCGAAAGAAAAGCGACGAAACCGAATCGCTCAAGCTGGTTGAACAACTCCCTAATCTCTCCTTTCGACAGGCGGAAATCCTCCGGGACTTCATCAGGTACCCGAACCGGTATTACACCATCAGCGAGATTGCAGGCAAATATAAAGTTTCATTGCCGACGGCCAGAAGCGATCTCCTCCTGCTCGAATCAATGGGAAAACTCAAGAAATATCAGGATGGTAAAAGACAGGTATTCATCTACAAAAGTGGGATGGAGTCGTAGTACAGACCCATGATTCTCCCTACACCCCCCAAATAAATATCTCCCAATTTCTCACATCTACAGTCCACATGCCAACCCCTGACGTATCCCTCATCGCCAACTATAGCGCCTAATACGATACATGCCGTGCACTCCTGGACAAAAGACCTGCAAGGGCTGCAAGATCGGGTACGACGACGGTGAACGTGATATCCGGGCCGCCCGCTGTGCCATGCTGCTTAATCGAAAAGAAGCTTGAGACCAATGCCGGCTGCCCGGAATACGAGCGCTGCCCGATAATCCAGGACTTCTTCAGTACTGCTCCAATTTTTTGTTTTCATCATGAGCATAACTAAAAACAGACCGTTACAAGGAGAACAAACGTCAGCGATGCCAAGACGACCGCAAACTAAATGCAACCCGGAAATAAAAATGATATATGGAAAACAATCCAATTTTTAAGATTTTTGAATCGTTTCCCAGGCAGGGCCCTGGAGACGATGAGCACACGGAAAAGGCATTTTCAATCATCGCAGAACCACAAAGAGGAGGTGGGGATATCCTGGATGTTGGGTGCGGGAAGGGCGTACAGACGATGGCCCTTGCCCGCCTGTGCCCGTCCTGCAGAATAGTGGCGACAGATATACACCAGCCTTTCCTTGATGCGGTGGATGAAAAAATTGCAGCCGAAGGCTTTTCCGGGAGAATCAAAACAGTCTGTGCATCTATGGACGATCTTCCCTTTGAAGAGGAGTCTTTCGACATTATATGGGCCGAAGGATGTTCATTCATTATGGGCTTTGAAAATGCTGTGAGGTACTGGAAAAAATTCCTGAAACCGGGCGGATATCTGATGATATCTGATCTGTTCTGGTTCACGGAAAGCCCGTCGGCAGAGACACGGGAGTTCTTCGCAGAAATCGATCCCACGATGATGATCGAAGAGAAAGGATTTGAAATCATCCGGAATGCAGGATTCGAACATGCCGGATCCTTCAGGCTTCCTTCACGAGTATGGGAAGAGAGTTACTATGGTGAAGTGAAAGGGAAGTTAGAACACCTTATGGTGGAATTCAAAGACGATGAAGTCGCCCTTATGATTATCGAAGGGCTAAAAAAACAGACCGAAATCTTTGATAAATACTCGGATGAGTATGGGTATACATATTCTGTAATGAGAAAAGCATCGTGAAGAGTATTCGAAAACTTCGCTAATTTTTTCAAGCGTTTTCACTGAATACCTGAAAAACAGACCGGTAATTTTCTATAATCCACAGGCGTGGATGATATGTCCTTAAATCCATCCTAAACCGCCTGGATGGGAAAAGGCAGGTATTCATCCATAAAAATGAGAACGAGTCGAAAATTCTCTCAGTATTGAATCGACACGCTCATGGAAGGATGCGTATGGGCGGGCTGGAGCGACTGAATTGTTTTTTTGCTAAACGTGTTGCACATATATGGCGCGGGTTCGGAGTTGGCTCTCGGGAGTTACCACCTTTTTTACCATGCCCTCGTATTCTAGATCATGGGAAGATTCAATGCTGCTACAATAGCGTTTGGTTTTTTGATAATTGGAGGTCTTGGAATAGTGATGTTCTTTTCAAGCCCGATGATCGGCTCTATCTTACTATTTGGGGCTTTTTTCATTCTCCTCTATGGCTGGCTTGAAATGACTGCCGATATCCGTGATAGTCTTATCGATCTGAATAAAAGGATCGCTGAAATGGAATCTCCTGGGAAAATAGGGGCATAGAGGGCTTTCCCCGCTACCGGATTAGCGCCAGACGATCGCGAATGCAATGGACGGGATCATGAAAGGAGCGCTGGAGAGAATCAAGAGAGCATGAATAGAAGGAACATTGCCGGCATCAGATTGAGTACCAATTCAGCCAGCCCTCTTCATTTTCACCCTGCAATACTCCTCCTTTTATAGAGTCATTGAGAATTAAGATGCAGGAGCGAAGCCTCATGCTGCCAAGAGTCATTCTTCACATTGCGACGAGCCTCGACGGCCGGATAACGAACTTCCCCGCCGACCTGGAAGTGTATTATTCCCTTGCGGCAACCTGGAACCCAGACGCAATCCTGTTCGGAAGCGAGACGGTACTCGCCGCTGTCCGGGACGATCCCAGCCTCGAAGTCCCTCCCGAACACAATGAGATGTTTACACCACCGGAGGGATCCGTTGATACCCGCCCGCTGCTGGTCATCGCCGACAGCAGAGGACGGGTTCGCTGCTGGGATGCGATCCGGAGATGGCCGTATATGCGGGACCTTGTTGCGTTCTGTTCGTCCTCGACCCCTGAGGAATATCTCTCCTACCTGGAGGACCAAAAGATCGCTGCGATTGTTGCGGGGACTGACCGGATCGACATGCGAAAAGCCCTGGAGATGCTGAACAAGAAGTATGGGGTCGGGACGATTCGGATCGATAGTGGCGGGACACTCAACAGTGTCCTCCTTGATGCCGGGGTTGTCGATGAGGTGAGTGTTCTTATCCACCCGTTCCTTGCCGGGGGCAGGGCGGATCCGACCATGTTCGATCCGATAAAGGCCGGATTTGCGGATCTCCAGATTCCTCTCACTCATATAAAGACTGAAATGGTGGGAAACGGCCTCGTATGGGCAAGGTACTCGGTTGAAAAGAAATAAATCGGTCTGATCGGGATTGTGCCTGTTCTTATGGTCATTTCCAGGATCACAATGTCTTTCTCGTCACATCATGAGTATTTCATCGATAGACCCGTGAGATGGTGATAATTGAAGACTATCTGAAAATTTTCCCAAAATATTCCTGTTCCTTTCTATCTTTCTTCTTCGCCGTAGTCTTCATTCTGGTTTTAACGCACATCCCACAAGTTCTCCATTCGTGGTTTGCATTACCAAAAAACGGGCGTGTCATCAGCAGGAGCACAAACAATTTATATGATCCATCTTTATCCAGATTTGTCTTACCTGGATTTCAGACAGAATTGATACGGATCTCTCTGAACCAGGGAGTGATCCAGTTGCTCTGTGATGAAATGGGAAGGAATAGGGGGTATGAAAATATGGTAACAGTAAGGTTAGTAGCACTCGAATGCATCGATACAAAGGTGGAAAAAACGGAGGAAGTGTACCTGTGCATCTTTATCAATCAAGAATTTTTCGAAGAAAAAAACAATTACGGAGAGCCTTTCAAAATGAAACAAGGCCAGACTGTTTTTTTATCAGGAACATATACCGGAAATCATATTGGAATTACCCTTTCCGAAGAAGAATGGGGAAAAGATGACCGTTATGGCACGATAGAGATAGTAGAGGATGAAGAAGTAGAGAATGCGGATTATGTGGGAGGTGTACGCTACATTCTGGATTTACCGCCACAGGGGAAAACGCGATACAAATTACACATTGATGTCCTTTCTGACGATGGTGAACCACGCATCCCCTGGTACAATCTTGAACTTATCTCTATTCGCTGCAATGATGCCCAGCAATACGCGGATCACGTATATCTAAAGGTAAATGGCGCTATGGTATGGGGTCCCCGGCGGATGAGAACGGGGCATACCCTGTCATTGACTGACGTAAGACCTGTACCTATCCCACACATTACGTCTGTCCAGTTATGGGAAGAAGATGAAAAGCATCGGGACGATTTCTTTGGCGAATTAATGCTGCGGATTGGAGATGATGCCGATTTTGTTCATGATCAACAGTTTACATTTTCCCGTGACCGTGGCATCGTTGGAGATGCACGCTATACCCTCACATACAGACTCAGGCAGTACTATTAGAAGTGCGCCGGTTCGGGGAAAGGCGGCTATTGAAAGAAAGGCCCCTTGAAAAACGAGGGAACCGCCCCCTCAACGTTCCCCTCGCTCCTCTGAAATGGTATTGTATCGCATAACAGGTTTGTCTCCACAAAAATCAGGTCCGAAACTCCCTGTTTGTGCAGCAGTGTAGAGAGGCTTCTGACTGCTCGTAACATCATGCGATATTGCAAACCGCCTCCGTGTGACATCGACGGGATACGGCAGAAGTATTATCTCATATTAATATAATTGAACATATGCTCTGAAAGGGAACGGAGATTTTTCATGATGAATGAATTCTCCTGTTTATTCTGTATATGGTTCATAGTCATCAGAGCAAAAAAACACAGGGGGGTTAATCCAAAATGACCAAGTACTACATGAGATGGCAGATGAATCCGATGTTTATTCCCGCCGATCCTGGAGAGCGGGTAAAACTCTGGTTAAAGATGCTTGAAATGGTTCAAGCCGGATTAAAGTCCGGTAGTTTCACCGACTGGGGAATATGTTGTGACAGCAGCGCAGGGTATGCCTTTGCCGATACCGATGAAAAAACGCTTCATGCATCAATTCTTCCGTGGCATCCCTATATCAGTTATGACATCAAGCCGGTACTGCCGGTCGATCAGGTGATCGCAAATATCAAACAGGCTGCAGCAGCGGCTGCGATAAGGTAAATAGTTATTAAATAATCCTTATTTTTGAAAATGATTCGCAACCTGTGATTTATAAAATTCGAGTCTGTTGATCGTCGGTGGATACCTGAAGGTCGGCAACACCTGGATGAAATGTATTTCCCCCCAGGAAGCCTGGAAAAATATTCAAGAAAATCAGGTCAGTAATCCTACTTTCCAAACAATCTCTTCAAAAATCCCCCGCTCTTCTCCTTCTTAACCTCGCCCATCAGGTTCTTTGCCATGCCGGCGGCTTCAGGTGATGATTGCATCGCCATCTTTGACTGCTCGCCAAGCATGCCTGCAAGCCCCTGCTGGTCCATCGACTGCCCGCCGGACATCTTTCCGATATAACCGAGTACCATCGGTGCCGCGATTGCCAGCACCTGCCCGACCACCGCCGAGGGAAGTCCTGTCTTTTCCGCGATCGTGTTCTGGATCGGTCCCATCTGGCTCCCGAGCAGGCTGCTGGCTATTCCAGATCCGCCGAGGGCCGAAGAACCTCCAAGGAACCCACCAAGGTTGTCAACCGGGTTTTCGTCTCCCATCTGCCCGAGCAGACCGGTGATCATGTCGGCTCCACCGGGTTTCGATGCCGTGTCGGCCATTGAGCCCATGATCATGGGAAGCCCCATGCTCAATGCGGACTGGACGCCCTTTTCGTCTCCACCGACCGACTTGCTGATCATCGACAGATTGTCACCTGTCGCCACCTGTTTCATGAGATCTCCTACGATGTCCATGATAAGTAAGAATAGACAACCATGACTTAAGGTTATGCGTCTGCCCCATTTCCCGGGAAACAGATTCGGAGGCAAATTACAGCTTTTTTCTCCATCAGGGCAATCTTTGCGTGCCGAACGATAGTCTCGAACGGTTTATGGTTGAATCGGGGCCATCTTCCTATTTTATATATACGTACCTGTTACTTCGCTGGGATAGCCATGGCGGAGTACCTGTACCGTATGATAATTGCCAGGCTTGCACTGGCAATGCTACTTCTGCTCCTCCTCCTTCCTTCATCGGCATCAGGAATGTACGACCAGCCGGGCAGGTATTATGACTGGGGAGATTTTTCCTCACTGGAGGAGGCGCGGATGTGGTACGAGGATGCCAGGTCCCCTGTCGCGTATGATTGTAGCGTGACAATCAGGGAGAACGCCTTCGCAGAGATACTGCTTGGAGCAGCTGATCCTGACGGCGATGCATTGAGCTATGTGATCTGTACTGGTCCGTCCAACGGAACACTGGTTACACAAAATGGCAATGCTGTGGTATATGCCCCCTGTAAAAATTTCACCGGTGTCGATTCTTTCACGTTCAGGGCAAACGACAGGGACCGGGATTCGAACAGCGCATTTGTAACCATTACTATCACGCCGGACGCATCAACTCCTGTATCTCATGCGTTCCATGGCAACGTGACCATAGACGGACTGCCCGCCCCGGGTCCAGGTCAGGTGCTGGCGACAGGTCCGGGTGTCCGATCGGACACGAAGGAAAACCCGGTTGTGACAATGCCGGACGGCTCGTATGGTTCTGAAGGTGAACTTGTTGTGCAGGGCGTGATCGAAAATGACACTCCCATCTCGTTCTATATCGATGGTGTGCCTGCAGAAGTAAGAGAGGCATCGAACGAGAGTCCATGGCAAAAGGCCTGGCCGTTTCGGGCCGGAGAAAAGACCCGTCTCGATATCCGGGGAATATCCCCGCCCCCAACTCCGGACGAGGTATACATCGACACGATCACCATGACCATCTCGAACTCCAGTTTCGTCTTTACCAAGGATATGAAACTGAGAGGGAATCCATGGATCGAGGCCAGCGTGACTGGTGGGATGTTTATCATCGAGATGTCCGCATCTGGTGTCCACCGGTTCAGTTTTGATCCGAGGTTCCGCCGCGATGCCACGTTCGGCATCTATGAAAACGGCGTTCCCCTCGTACCGGTGAAGACAATTCTGTTCGGGTCGAAGGAACTGGATTATCGATATTTTGCGACCGGGACGAGGACTTTCGAGATACGCATATCTGTCGATGAGGAGCCGGAGATCAACGATGTTCGGCATATCACGATATTTACAACCCCCCCGTAACCGTGAATATCTCCTGTGTGGTCCAGGGAGCATCATTCAGTCCTGACAAACCGGTAATACGACTTCTCATCGTCACACAGGTCTTCTGACGGAACGGTTTATCCCGGTATTTATCCAACAATGTCTGATGCCCTCTGATGAAAAATCCGGGAAACACCGGCAGCATCCGGTGTTTGATGCGTCGCGGGCAGAACATCTCGACACCCGCCTGCGCCGGTTCATATACCGTCCAGCCCGCCTTGCGAACCGCTACGTCAAACCGGGTGACAGGGTTCTTGATTTTGGGTGCGGCCCGGGATTTTTCACCCGTGAGTTCGCAAAAGTTGTTGGGGATAGTGGCAGGGTCATCGCTGTGGACCTGCAGGAGGAGATGCTCCGGATCGTCAGGGGGAAAATGCAGGCAGATGGTCTCCTTCCGCGGATAACGTTGCACCAGTGCAAGCCCGATTCCATCAACCTGCCAGAAGACCAGAACGAAACGTTCGATGCCGCATTCACCATCTTCGTCGTCCATGAAGTACCGGACCCGGAAAAACTCTTCAGGGAGATCTCCACGCTCCTCAAACCCGGGGGTATACTCTTCTTCTCCGAACCTCCGTTTATTGTCTCCGGCAGGGAATTTGCGGACGAGATTGCACTCGCCGAAGACGCAGGGTTTCGGCATGAGAAAGACTCCTGGTTCTTTGTGAACAGGGCGGCAGTGCTGCGGAAGAGCTGAATTTGTCAATCGGGAAGTGAGATGGGCGATATTTCGACGGCCGTGGATCAGGAGATCACGAATGGGGTATGGGATACCTTTTTTCGCTCCAGAACGGAGCAGTATCCTTCAATGAAGCACCAGTGATAACGAGGTTCCACAGTCCTGAGCCCATCTCCTGGAAAAAGGCAGGGGCTAATCATGACAGCCCTGAAAGTTGAATTATTTGTTCACGGCAGAAAACCGCTTTCCGACCTCGTCCCAGTTGACGATGTTCCAGAACGCCTCCACGAATTTCCCCCGGTCGTTCCTGTAATCGAGATAGTAGGCATGCTCCCAGACATCGAGGACCATGAGGATTGGAAAACCCGGGTACAGGTTCGTGTTGTGCTTTTCGATCTGCACGATAAGAGGACGGTTCGTCTCTTTACAATAACTCAATGCACCCCATCCCGATCCCTCGACACTTGAAGATGCGGCAGAGAACTCCTTTTTGAACCGGTCGAAGCTGCCGAACTCTTCGTCGATGGCACCTGCGAGTTCTCCTCCCGGCGTTCCTCCGCCTCCCTTCCCTGCAGGGGCCAGGTTTTTCCAGAACAGGCCATGGAGCATATTTCCGCCGATGTGGAACGAGAGTTCCTTGTATGTTGCTTTGATGTCAAAATCCGTTTTATCCCTGCGCGTCCTGTCAAATTTTTCAAAGATGGCATTTGCCCCGTTCACGTATCCCTGGTGATGCTTTGCATGGTGGAGCGTGAGCTGGGTTTCAGAGATGTACGGTTCTAGCGCCTTGTAGTCGTAAGGCAGTTTTGGGAGAGTGTAATTTTTACTCATAGTCTATCAGTTCTTCTAAGCACAAGGGGGGTATTAATGGTATGCGTCCTGCCCTTCTGGCAGACAGGAATGACCTCAATAAAAGGTGGGTGATATCACAGACGGGTTCTCATTATATACTCTATTGGCGCCCACACAGCCGGTCAGCGCCTGTTGAAGTGACTGAATTGGTATGCAGATAACAATTCGATTCAGTCTCCCCTCATACAACAACGAGGAGGCTTCTTTTCAATCTTTCGAACCCTGAAAAAGAGATCCCTTACTCTTTCACGGGGATCTGGATCTCTGTGAGCAGTTCATCAGGGGCGGTCTCGTCAGGGTTATTGAGATAGATCTGGCGATCCGGCCCCTTTGTTTCGAGCCTGTGCTCTGCTGCAAAACGGAAAGCATTCCCGAACGCAACCGAGAAACCGTCGTGATCGTATGGACCCCTGTACACCACCGATATGACCTTTTCGGCAGGGATTGTCCGCATGCAGTACGACGGCTCGCTGATTACCACCGGTCCCTGGATCGGAATGGCCATCTCGATGTCTGCATCGGACTCCCTGTACTCCTCGTCATAGCATAACGAGAGACAGGGTCCTGTGATAGTAACGCCGTTTCTCTGGTTCTGCGGGCTCATGATAATCTCAAACAGTGCGTTCCCAACCTCACCGCAGACCTCCTCATAGGTCCCGGTTCTCCGGCCGGAGATGACTCTCAATGCCGGTACATCCTTGATAACAGGTTCTGATACGTTCATCGCGAACAACTCCGAAAAATCCCTCTTCTCCACGAGCAGGGACTGTATCTTTTCGAGCCGGTCGATCTCTGCAATCGTCTCGCGCAGACGCCTGGCAAATAGTGTCCTGATCATCTCCTCGTTCCCTTCATCGAGAGCGAACTGTATCTCCGAGATCTCGGAGAGGCCGAACCCGAGGTCCGAGAGCGTCTTGATCTCAAGTGCGGTCTCGATCTGGCTGACAGAATAGTAGCGGTAACCGGTGAACCGGTCCTTTACCATGGGAACGAGGATGTCCCTGGCATCGTACAACCGCAGTGCTTTCTGTGAAAGATGGGTCAGACTGGAGAATCTTCCGATTGCGATTCTATCGGCTGGCATACGACAATCATATCATTGGTGATCATAGGTTATAGCGGGTGGTTCTCTGCCGCGGGGCAGAGCTGGAGATATTTATCACCAGGGTCGGATCACACTTCATCAGATCGATGAACTGTTTGGGATGCGCAGTGGGTTTTCCTTCCCGGTTTTTTACAGGAAGGCTTTACACGAGCTCAATACACCCTATCCTGGTTCAGTCTGCGATTTCATATCGGCGACTTCCTTCTGGATCTGCTGCATCCAGTCAGGGATCCGGATATCCTCATCAGGGTAAAACCTGCCGACGTATGGCTTGATATCGATGACCGGGCTCCCGTTCACCGCATCGAGGCCGGTTACGACCAGAATATTATCCTTCCGTTCAATTAGCCTGACAACGGTCATGAGGACCGGGTTCGGCCTCGCAGGGCTGCATGTGGAGAAGATCCCCTGGATCGGGTAATCCTTCCTGCCCATCGGATGGACTTTTGTCAGGGTCCTGCGGGACTCCTGGACTTTGTGTGCCCAGTAGAGCACTATGATGTGGGAATATTCCTCGATCCCGTCGAGGATGCCGGCCAGATCGTTCCTGATCTCAATCTCTGAAGATTCGGCCTGCGAGGAATGAACCCGCTTCATGTTGTCATGCAAGTCTCCACTCATCGAAAGGCCTTCGTCTCCTGCCACGAGAAACGGTTCTTTCATCGTGTTTCGTACTATCCCCACCGGTCGCAGGATAATCTCTCTGTTCAGAATCAATCCCTCCATCGATTCCTTCACGACAATGCCACCTCTCCTGAATCGGCCTGATGCTCCCGCCTCCCGTGTTTTGGAATATTCGGTTCTGCTACCATCACAAATTATTCGATACTGTGAATGTTAAAGCCACGGATTTTTCGGGCATTCCGGATAAACGGCTGATCGAGCAGTGAGACGGATCAAAAACGGTGGAAAGGCTGAAAGATCTGGGGTCGTACCTGGAAAGGGCGGTATATCGGTTTTTTGGCAGGGGAAATCCAACCGAATGATTGGAATATCAGGCGCCTTTCAGTTATCCGCGTTCTTTCCAGCCTTTTTCTGCATGGACCTGACATACTTTTCCAGGTGCTGGAATGACCTCTCGCTTATGTGATGCTCGATCTGGCATGCATCGATCTGTGCCTGGTCATGGTCGACTCCGATCATCTCAAAAAATTCCGCGATTGTCTCGTGCCTTTTCGCAAGTCTGTGGGCAAGTCTTCTTCCCTTTTCTGTGAGTGTCGCGCCCGAGTATGACTTGTAATGAACATATCCTTCTTTCTCAAGCTTCTGCAGCATCTCGGTCACCGATGGCGGAGTAATATTCATCTCCTCGGCAATTGCTCCCGTCTGTGCCTGCCCGTCCTGCTCTTCCAGTTCATGGATCAACTCGATATATTCTTCTATTGTTTTTTTTCGCATAATTGTCCGCCTTACACTCCAAGAAGGATAATTCGCATACCTGTACCCACTACAAGCGCGGTTGCGACCATTAAAGCCGTCGATTTCAGCATATCGATACTTCCCAGTTCCCGGACCAGCACTGCAAACGTTGCCACGCAGGGAAAGTAGATGGTCAGGACGGTTACGGCGATGACCAGCTGCAGCGGGGCCATGCCCAGGGGGATGAGCATCCCGACGGCAAGATCCTTTCTTAAAAATCCCATCAGGAGTGCGGTCGTCGCCTCTTTTGGCAATCCAAAAAGTCCGGCTGTCAACGGGGCAAAGAGATTACCGATCCAATCGAGGAATCCGGTGGCATAGAGGATATTCACGAGCAGGATCCCTGCAAAAAGGTACGGTATCGCTTCACCCAGGAATCCCCGGACCCGCATCCAGGTCTTCTTTGCGATAATTCCCGGGTCAGGCATCCGGTAGGGCGGGATCTCCAGGCATATCTCGTAACTCTCGCCTTTTACGAACCTGGCAAGTACCAATCCTGCGGCTATGTAGACGATAAAGAGGGTTGCGATGACCATGAAGATATAACTCAGGCCGAACGGGCCGAGCACACCAAAGATCATCGCGAGCTGCGCCATGCACGGGACAGCGATTGCGAGGAGTGTTGCGGAGATAAACCGCTGTTTCCTGGTCTCAAGGCAGCGGGTCGCAAGGGCACCAGGCACGTTGCAGCCCATGCCGAGAAACAGCGGGACGATCCCATAGCCGTGCATCCCGAGGCGGTGAAAGACGCTGTCCGCGAGCGTCGCGAGCCGTGGCAGGTAGCCGGAGTCTTCTAGGATCGAGAGGGTGAAGTAGAACGAGATAATATATGGCAGGACCATGCCGAGCGGGACGTAGAGACCTGTTGTGAGAATTCCCAGTGACTGGACGTAATCGATCTCGCCATCAATCAACCGTCCGATCAATACCTCCTGGAGGATGCCCGGCCCAAACCAGTTGCCAAGAGCCGTGACATAGGGAAGATAGAGACCAAAGATGGGATCAAAGATGAACTGGATCATCGTCTCCCCGATTATCCGCACGGTGAAAAAAGCGAGGAAAATTACACCTATTGCGATGGGAACCCCGGTGATCGGTGCGATAGAGGCACGGGAGATCCGGTCCCTGATCGTGGGATGCCTGTGCCGGATAGTCTGTACTTTTTTTGTAACGGAGCCTATCCGGATCCATTTCTCTTCATCTGGAACCGGGTGCTGGACGGGCCTGGATGAAACTTCGTCCATGCGGTTCACGAGCTCCCTGATCCCCTCGCCGCTCAATGCCACGACGGGGATTACAGGAACTCCAAGTTCCTCTTCAAGCGCCGGGTAGTCAATCTCTATCCCGCTGCGCACCGCTTCATCCCAGATGTTGAGGGCGATTACAACCGGTTTTCCGGTCTCGATGAGTTCAAGTGTCAAAAACAGGTTTCGTTCCAGGTTGGTTGCATCGACCACGTTGATGACGAGATCGGCCTGGTCAAGCACCAGTGCCGCCACTTCCTCGGCCTTGTTGGAAGCCTGGAGGGAATATGTCCCGGGAGCATCGATGATCTCCGCCTCATGGCCCCTGATGTGCATCCGGCCTTTTGCAAAGTCAACGGTGGATCCGGGATAGTTCGAAGAGATTACCCGTGCTCCTGTGAGGCGGGAGAAGACCACGCTCTTTCCGACATTCGGATTGCCCATCAGGACAATCTTTTTCATCAGGCCGTCTCCACGATGATGTGCTTTGCCATTCTCCTGCCGATTGTCAGTTCTCTCCGGTCGATCTCTATGACGATGGGGCCCATGAGGGGTTGGGAAGCAAGCAGTTTTACCACTTTTCCTTCCCGCATCCCCATCATTCTCAGTTTGTGCTGGAAATGCTGACCGCCGATAAAGTGCCTGACGATTGCTGCCTGGTCGATAGCAAGACTGGTGAGTGGAACTTCCATGGGCATCACAAATTTTGGCTTACCTAAATATTGGTACGCCGGGTATAAATATTTTGGTATGCCTAAAAAGCCGTGACCAGGATACAAAATGGAAACGCCGCTCTTGAATGGATTCAACCCGTGTTTATCTGCCGTCTCCCGGTCTTCAGGATGCCTCGCGCGAAAATATCTTACCCCTGCACAATGATTGTTGTGCATGACAAAAAGACCGCCAGCAGTCGTTTTTCTTGTATCTCTCTGGCTCGTGTGGGGGCTGCTCGTATTGACTGGCGGGCTTGTCGTTCTTATACTCGGTCCCCCGCATTCCGGATTGCTGGCAATCATCATGGGGATTATTTTTATCATATTCGGATTGGCTCACATCGCACTCGGCATCGGCTGCTTCAGGGCACGCTCGTGGGTGTTGACCGTAGGAGCGGCAGTGTCAATAGTCTCCATAATTGCTGCAATAATCAGCATGCTCTCAACCGGCACCGGAGCCGTACTCCAGATCATCGTCTCTGCAATCATCCTGTATTGCCTCTTTTTGCCCCAGACGAAGGCCTGGGTTTGCAGAGAATGAAACATCAAAGCAAAGGTGACATCAGATAGCTGAAGAGATCCTTTTTCCATGAGGCATTCCTGTTTCAAACGCGAAACAACCCAATCAGGATCATCCCCTGACATTTTTCCTGGCGCGTTCCGTAAAAATCCTTATTAACACCAACGATAATCCCTTAACCATGACTGAAAGGCCATTGGGAGTAACAATCATCGGGATTCTCTGGATTATCGGTGGAATCCTCGCAATTGTCGGCGGTCTTGGAATTGTAGTGCTGGGATCCGTCGTCGCAGGAGTATTCGGGCTGTTCATCGGAGCCGCAGGCCTGATAATCGGGTTTGTCTACCTTGTCCTCGGTGTGGGATGTTTCAAGGGCTGGCCATGGGTATGGACTGTCGGAGTGATATTTTCGATCATATCCATCATCATGGGCTTGTTCTCCCTCTTCTCAACCGGTGCCGGAGCACTCCTGGATATCGTCATCGCGGCTGTCATCCTGTATTACCTCTTCCGACCGAATGTCAAGGCCTGGTTTGGAAAAACCTGAAATCCACTTACATACACCTTTTTCATCACTCCTGACCCGCGAAAGAGCTATACCTGACCATTCCTGTTCATCGGATGCCCACACGTGGGGCAAACACTCTGGTTTTCTGTCTCCTCTCCTGCAGCCAATTGTTGTGTCTTCGCTTCCTTCTCCTCCTCCCGTGCATATTCCTCGTAAAAGCCGGAGGCGAGTATACCGGCAGGAATCGCAAACATCCCTATGCCTAGCAGCGCTACGAACCCCCCGAGGAGTTTTCCTGCCGGTGTGACCGGGACGATATCCCCGTAGCCGAGAGTTGTCAGGGTCTCTATCCCCCACCACATGGATTCGGCAACGCTGGAGAACTTGTCCGGCTGGGCTGCATGCTCGACAAGAAACATCATTGTTGAGGTGATAAGCAGCAGGAAAAGGAGCATATAGAGCGCCATTCCCAGAGGTTTTCGCTTGGAGATGAATATCCGCGTCATGGTCCGCAATGAATCCGAGTAGCGGATGAGCTTCAGGATAATCGAGAGCCTGAGAAACCGGATCACTTCATAGACCAGCGGATCCCTCATGAAGGATACGGGGGTTGTAAAGGCGATGAGCACGAGGAGGTCTACCACCGCATAAGGGGTGACCATGTACCGGAGTCTTCCGGTGAGGGGTTTGGCAAACCGGGAGTCCTCCACGCATACCCAGAGCCGGAGGATGTAGAGGACGATAAAGATGCATATCGAGAAGAAGTAGATGGTCGTGGAGATGCCGGTAGTCGCCGGTGTTATATCCGGAGCGGTCTCGAGGACTATTAACAGGATGTTGACCGAGATCAGGGCATACATGAAGGACCGGAAGAGCTTCTTGCCGAATCCCCGTGGATAATCCTCCTCGAGGAAGGCATGCAGTGCTTTCCTGGCAGCGAGAAGAGTCATATACGTAGTCTTAGGCAGGTAAGTGGGTTTAAGGATACTGGAGGAGGGGAAATGATGAAGATGATGACTTCGCCAGATACCAGGATTCCCTCTACTTTACGGATACCCTTCTTCTGTCCGGACTCCCTGGCAATTCCGGTTTTTCAATCATACGTGTCTCCATTGCAGGGATAACTTCGAAAAAACCCGCAGTCAACGCCACGTTTAACAAATCAACGCGCCTATCACTCACCCATGAAGCATGTGAATTTGATCACCCTGACTGTGGCAGCGCTGGCGACAGCCGCGATTCTTCTTGCCGGGTGCGTCGCCCCGGAATCAGGTCCGGGACAGCCGGGATCACCAGGTGATGAGGTTACTCCGGCCGTCTCCCTTTCAGATAGTGGAGAATTCATCGTCGAGGCGAACAATCGTTTTTGCTTCGATCTGTACGATCAACTTGCTGATAACCCGGCTAACGCCGGAGAGAATATATTCTTCTCGCCGTTCTCAATCTCCACCGCCCTGGCAATAACAAGTGAAGGGGCACGCGGCCGGACCGCAGAAGAGATCCGGTCGGTCTTCCACTTCCCGGAAGATGCATCGGTGCAGAGAGAGGGGTATGCATCAGTTTTGGCATTCATCAACAGGGGAGCCTCCGGCTATATCCTCAGGACGGCAAATGCTCTCTGGGCGGAGCAGACCTATCCTTTCCTTCCCGGATACATATCCACTGCCGAGCGGTATTACGATGCCAGGACGATCAACCTCGACTTCGCCGGTCATCCCGAGGAGTCGCGGGTCATGATCAATGACTGGGTCGAGGAGCAGACCGAGGACCGGATAGAGGATCTCATCCCCCCCGGCGAGATCAATCCCGACACCACGCTGGTCATCACCAATGCCATCTACTTCAAGGGGACCTGGGTAAAGCAGTTCGACCCCGAAAAGACGACCTATGGAGATTTCACGACCGGAAGCGGAGAGGTCGTGCAGGTCCCGATGATGCAGCGGACGGACGAGGATGCGATATTTGGCTATGCCGAGACCGATAGTCTCCAGGTGCTCTCTATGCCGTATGCATCGGACGACAATAAAACGCTCTCGATGATGGTCATCCTGCCCGGAGATAACGATCTTGCAGCAGTCGAAGAGTCTCTTGATCTCGACAAAATTGAAAATCTCAGACAGTCTCTTGAATCGCGGCGGGTCATGGTATACTTCCCGAAATTTACCATGGAGACCAGGTACTTCCTTCCCGATACGCTCGCACGGATGGGCATGCAGACCGCGTTCACCGGTGGAGCGGACTTCTCCGGTATGGACGGGAAAGGGGATCTCTTCATCAGCAATGTCATCCACCAGGCGTTTGTCGAGGTGAACGAGGAAGGCACCGAGGCAGCAGCAGCAACGGCGGTCATAATGCAAAAGTCAGCTGCCCCTGCAGAGGAGATTCCGTTCTTCAGGGCTGACCACCCGTTCATCTTCCTCGTCCAGGACGACGAGACCGGAAACATCCTCTTCATGGGCCGGGTAATGGATCCGGGTGGAGCATAGACCGGGTGGAAAAGCATGGGCCGGGTAGCAAAAAAGCGTGGAGGAGTTAACTCCATTTTTTCGCATATCCCAAAAATCATCGCCTGGCCCGCTTATAACCCGGAGGTTCAAAATATATATTAAGTCTCACATTGATCTCGGCATTACGTGCGAGAAAATAAGGGGATATTCGAGATGAAATCAGGATTATTTACGAGAAGAACAGGCGCTCTCCTCTTTATATGCGCCTTTCTTGGCTTATTCGCAGCACCGGCAGCAGGATTTGACATAGTTTCTGCAGGACGGGACTCGTTGCAGACAGAGCATGGCGGCTTTGCTCTGGAACACTCCCAGGGAGAGAGATCGGCAATTATTGATTCTGTGTCAGGGGAATACTCGAGGTCATCGATTATCAGTAGAATGACGGGCAATTCAGCCAATTCAGACAGCTGGGAGCCCACCGGCGGCGATCCGGCAGAACCGGCCGTCACAACGGTACCAACGACCGCACCGGCGCTCATGTCCTGGGATGTCGAAAAGATACTCGCGGTAAGGGAAGCATACCAGACCCGGAGCAGAATCAGCCAGTTATCAGCATACAACCGGATACCGCGCGGCGTGCCCGGAGGCCCAGCAGCACCCGTCAATAACTCTTCAGCGGTGGGAGATCCCATGAGCGTGGTGGAGGCGAACAACCGGTTCGCCTTCGAGATGTACCACCGGCTTGCCGGTGATCCCGGCAACGCCGGAGAGAACATATTCTTCTCGCCCTTCTCCATATCGGCGGCGCTCGCCATAACCGGCGAAGGGGCACGGGGCCAGACCGCGGACGAGATCTGGTCGGTCTTCCACTTCCCGGAAGATGCGACGGTGATGAGGGAGGGGTACGCATCAATTATGGCGGCCATCAACAGGGGAGCCTCCGGCTATATCCTCAGGACGGCAAATGCCCTCTGGGCGGAGCAGACCTATCCCTTCCTTCCCGAATACTTATCCACGGCCGATCAGCATTACGATGCGAAGACATCGAACCTCGACTTCGTCGGCCATCCCGAGGAGTCGCGGGTCATAATCAACGACTGGGTAGAGGAGCAGACCGAGGATTTGATACAGGATCTCATCCCACCAGGGGTGATCAATCCCGATACCCGGCTCGTGATCACGAACGCCATCTACTTCAAAGGAACGTGGGTGAAACAGTTCGATCCCGAATCAACCTCCAATGACAATTTCAGGACCGCCAGCGGCGAGATCGTGCAGGTCCCGATGATGCAGCGGACGGACGAGGATGCGGTATACGGCTATGCCGAGACCGACAGACTCCAGGCGCTTTCGATGCCCTACGCCTCAGACGATGAACATACGCTCTCGATGATAGTCATCCTGCCAAAAGACGGCGACCTTGAAGCGGTCCAGGAGTTCCTTGACGCCGATACCCTGGAAAACATCAGGAGTTCTCTCGCATCAAAACAGGTCGAGGTCTACTTCCCCAGGTTCACAATGGAGACAAAGTATTCCCTCGCCGAAGCCTTATGCAGCATGGGAATGCCGACGGCGTTCTCTCCACAGGCTGATTTCTCCGGTATGGACGGGACCGGGTGTCTCCTCATCAGCGATGTCATCCACCAGGCATTCGTCGAGGTCAACGAGGAAGGCACCGAGGCCGCAGCTGCGACAGCGGTTGTGATGGAATTGACGGCTTACATGCCCCCTGAACCGGTGCCGGTATTCCGTGCTGACCATCCGTTCATCTTCTTCATCCAGGATGACGAGACAGGAAACATCCTGTTCATGGGCCGCGTGGCAAACCCGGCAACTTCATAATTTTTTGAACTTTTCGCTACCTCGTGACCTCTGTACGGTGATCCACCTGGTTGATGGTTAGAAAAACAGCCTCCTCGCTGTTTCCTGTGGGCGGAATGGAATTACCTGTTTTTCAAAGAGGTATCCAGACTTAGTCATTGAACCGCCGCCGGGGCGCCCTTCGGGGGCGGCGGCATTCATCCTGTTCGGGGTACGGGAGCAAGAGCCACCTCGGTGTTTGCATGATGAGGGATCCTCCCCCACATACGATAGCGAAGAGCCGAAAAACATGATTCGCCTTCGCTCCCAGGCAAGTGCATTGCCATTCAACCTTACCCACTGGAATGGAGAGGTCTTCACCGAAGACAGCTACAATACGGCGGTGGATTTTAAAGTGATTGATGGATTACCCATGACGGTCCGTGTTGCAATGGTCGATCTCAAGGCCGGAACGGAACATGTGCCAGGGTGTAGATTTTTTTTGGGAAAACGTACAGGTGAAGAGTTTTAAAAACCGGTCATGGTGATATTACCGGCACGGACGGCAGGCCACCAGCATGTTCCCGCAGGAACCCCGCACATGTCTCATATGCTTTCAGGACAACTTCGCGCTCAATCTTTGGCACGCCGCAGGTGACGATATGAAGGGTCTTTGTATCAGGTCTCACTTTTGTCGAGTCCGAATCCCGGTAAGGATATATGGCAACAACCTGTTTTGAATCGAGAAGAATAACCTGGTTTTTCATGAGAATGACGGGTTTTTTCATTCCTATCCCGATAAATTCCTCCCCTTCTTCAGCAAACCGCATGAAAAGGTCTCCTTTTACCATATTCCTGTCAAAGGCGGCGATTGGGATGCCGCTCACGGCTGATGCCAGGTTGTACGAATCGACGGCGGTGTTTATCCGGGGGAGGACTCCTCCCGAAAGGATCCTCCTGACGAGTGCTTCGGAGGCGGGGCGGGTCTTTGTGGGGTCGACTCCGACGCTCCAGAAAAAATCACGGTAAGCCCTGAATACAGGTTCGGTACGTACACTTTCAAGCGAATAGCGTGATTGAATCTCTTTGGCCACCTCGACCTTCAGCGCTTGGAGTCCCTGGTTCTCTTTTTTGATATGAACGTCTGTTATAGTCCCCTCTGCGACACAGATGCCGGGAAAAGCGTCCAGAACACGGCGATCGAATTCCATGTACCTACCTTTGACCGGAAGTTTTTTAGCATTCCGGTAAAACGCCCCGCCTCCCAAAACCTTCATTCCCCCCTGTCACACATCTCCTGTATAATGACGCAACCGATCATCCTGGTCACCGGATCGACCGACGGGATCGGCAAGGCCACAGCCAGGGAACTTGCTCTCGCCGGTGCCCATGTAATTCTCCATGGCCGCGACCGGGAAAAGGGTGAGAAGGTACAGAGAGAGATAAAAAATATCAGCTGGAACACAGAACTGGACCTCCTGGTATCTGATCTCTCCAGCCTGTCAAACGTCCGGAGGCTTGCCGAAGAGATCGCATCAGCGTATGATCGCCTTGATGTGCTCATCAACAATGCAGGGACCTATGAATTGCGGCGCAGGCTCACCGAAGACGGGATAGAGACGACATTTGCGGTCAACTACCTCTCACCATTCCTTCTTACCCGCCTGCTGTTGCCCCTGCTGCGGAAAAGTGCCCCTTCGAGGGTAGTGAACATGGCCTCGATCGCCCATCGTGACGTGAGACGGATCGAATGGGAAAACCTGCAGGGCGAGAGACATTACGATGCGTTCGAGGCCTATGCACAATCTAAACTGGCCGATATCACATTCACATACTCGCTTGCAGAAAGGACGAACGGCACCGGAGTCACGGCAAACTGCCTGCATCCGGGGGTAATCGCGACAAAGATGCTTCGGGAGGGGTTTCCTTCCATCCGTGGGAAATCTCCCGCACATGGCGCAAAAATTCCTGTTTTTCTTGCCCTGTCTCCCGATGCATCCCACTATTCCGGCATGTATTTCGAGGAAAGTCCATCGCCGGTTCGTTCATCGGATCTGACCTATACGAGCCAGGTGCAGGAGCGGCTCTGGAATGCTGCAGAAGAATTGACAGGGAAATGGTGAGACATTTTCCGGGACTCCCTGGTGACAACAAGGTGTTTTCACAGTGCACCATTATCGCCAGAGATCCGTATCCCCTGAAAAGATTTTATAATAACTGCCATATATCATGGATCGAGGTGCTGCACTATATGGCGATGGACCCTGTATGCTATGTGGATGTGGATGAAGACACTGCCCGGTTCAGTTCCACGTACAGAGGAACAGATTATCACTTCTGTTCCGACTTCTGCCGGAAAAAATTCGAGGAAAACCCGGAAAAATATGCGAGACTGGCGACGAAGATCGATATCGGGACAGATATCAGCTGCTGATCCTGGCAGGATGGACTGGCAAAGAACCTCCTGGCAGGATTCCTGCATGGCACTGTTTCGGGAGTGCCCGACCCGGAAGGATCATCCTGGAGTGTGTGTCCGAAAAAAGCCTGGTAACGGTGAGTTCAACCTTGCGATGAACCATTACCCTGCTGTTTTTAGACTAATATTTAATTACGTCCTGCCCGAAACAAGAGAATAGAAACAGATCGTGTATTCAATACTCTACGTCGATGACGAACCCGCATTCCTCGACATTGCAGGTCTCTACCTCAAGCGATCCGGCGATCTCCAGGTAGATACTTCTTCTTCTGCGAAACAGGCTCTGAAGATGCTCCATACGAAGAAGTACGATGCCATCATATCCGATTACCAGATGCCTGTCATGAACGGGATCGAACTTTTAAAAAGACTGCGTGAATCAGGCGATTCTATCCCTTTCATCATCTTTACCGGCAGGAGCCGTGAGGAGATTGTCATCCAGGCATTAAATGAGGGGGCTGATTTTTACCTCCAGAAGGGGGCGGATGCAAAACCGCAGTTTGTGGAACTGGAACACAAGGCCAAGCAGGCAATTGAGAGGAGAAGGACCGAGCAGGCTCTCCGTGAAAGCGAGATACGGTTCCGGGAGCTGGCGCGGCTTCTCCCCCAGATCGTCTTTGAGTGCGACGTGGACCTGAATCTCACGTTTGTCAATGAGCCTGCCTTCAGGCTCATGGGGTATACGCCTGCCGATCTCTGCAGCGGGATCAATGTACTGGATGCCATCGACTCTTCACAGCATCATCGGCTCAAGGAGAATATGTATCGCCTGGTACGGGGAGAACCGGTTACACACCAGGAATACACGATGGTTCGCAGGGACGGGAGTACCTTCCCCTCTCTTATTTATGCCTCTCCCATATTCAAAGAAAACCGGAATGCCGGATTCAGGGGGGTCGTTGTAGATATCGGCCCGACAAGGCAGAAGGACGATTACCGGAAGATCCTTGTGCAACTGCTTGATAATGCCCCGGAGGCCATCAGCGTCCATGATTTTGATGGCAATTTCCTCTACGTGAACCAGAAGGCTATCGACATTCATGGGTACAGCCGTGAAGAGTACCTTTCATTGAACCTCCATTCTCTCGACGCCCCCGGTACGAGAGAAAAGATCGCCGAAAGGATGCGGATTCTCGAGGAAAAGGGCGAGACATCCTTCGAGGTGGAGCATATCCGGAAGGATGGCTCGGTAGTGCCGCTCCTTGTGAAGGCGAAGTATGCCGACTGGGGTGGAAAAAAAGTCATTTTGAGTATCGCCACCGACATGTCGGATAGGAAGGGGACTGAAGTACGGAACAGGGAAGCGGAGACCAGGGCGACAATAGACAGTTTTCCCATCCCCAGTTTTGTAATTGACAACGACCACCGGATTATCATCTGGAACCGGGCGCTGGCAGAGCTCTCAGGGATACCTGCAGATGCGGTGATCGGTACCCGGCAGCACTGGAGGGCATTTTACAGGACAGAAAGGGATTGCCTTGCAGATCTCCTGGCCGACAACCGGATTGGCGACATCGAGGAGTTGTACAGCGGGAAATGGGCCCCGTCCAAGCTCATTCCCGATGCGTACGAGGTGACGGATTTCTTCCCGTATATTGGAGAGAACGGCCGCTGGCTCTATTTTACCGCAGCAATTATCAGAGGCTCCGATCGACATAGCATCGGCGTTGCAGAGACTCTCGAGGACATTACAGAGAGAATTGTGGCCGAGCAGGTTCTCTCCCAGACAAACAAGAAGCTGAACCTGCTCTCGAATATTACGAGGCATGATATTCTCAACCAGATCACCGTCCTGATGGGTGCGGCTGCCCTGCTTCGTGAGGAGGATCTTTCTTCCGGGGAGAGAATGGAGTTCCTTGACAAGATCGATACAAGTACGTCCATAATCAGGCGACATATCGAGTTTACACGCGAGTACCAGGATATCGGGATTGATTCCCCCACATGGCAGGCACTGGACCGGATAATAGCGAGAACGCTTGATCAGTTCGATCTTTCACATGTCGATCTTGATCTCGATCTTCCCGGGGTCGAGATCTATGCCGATCCGCTCCTTGAGAAGGTCTTCTACAATCTTATCCACAATTCTCTCGTCCATGGTCAGAACGTCACAAGAATCTCCATACAGGCCGATGAGAATCCGTACGGCCTTGCAGTACGGGTATCTGATGATGGATCAGGTATCGCCCACGAAAAGAAAGAAGAGATATTCAAACGAGGATTTGGAAAAAATACGGGTTTTGGTCTTTTCTTGGCACGGGAGATCCTTGATATCACCGGTATTGGAATCCGGGAGATTGGCCTGGAAGGCGAGGGGGCATGTTTTGAGCTCTCTGTCCCCCGGGCAGGGTTCAGACGCTGCAATGGAAACGACGTGAGCTGATCGTGATCAGAAGTCATCACAGGCCATGTTGAAAGGAACAAGAAAATTTCTTTTGTAGCGATCCTGTACTCCAGATCATTTTTTCAAAAGTTCCAGCCGGGTGTTCAGCCCAGGGATTGGTTAATATCCCATTATACGGGGATAGGCCGCCGTGCTGATGCATGGGGGGGAGGACCTGCCATGCACGATATCCGTTCGGGATCTATCCCATGCACCGGTGAAAAAATGAATCCCGATTCCTTCCATCTCTCCTCCGGGAAAAGATCACGCACCGGCACCACCCCGCTGCATTCGTCGTTTGAGGAAAAGCCCGTCTCCAATGAGCACAATCCCCAGTAAAATGATGATAAATGCGACGATCTCGACAAGAATCGTTATCATGGCATCGGGAGCGAAAAGTATGGCACCGGCGAGCAGCAGTGAGAGTATACCGATCCCGAGAATCCTGAAAAATCCTTCCGGGACACCGCCCCTCCCACGGGAAAGTCTCTTTATCGAGACGATGCCGCTTGAAAAAGTCCATGAGGCGAGAAGGAGGAAGATCAAGCCGGCAGTCAGCTCCCCTGGCAGGAGCATGAGACTGGCACCGATTGCAATGATCCCCACCCCCAGGAGTATCCGGCTCCACGTTGCCCGACTTCTCCTGCCAAAGAGTGATCCGCGGATGAGAATTGAGACGCCCGCCGCCACCACGACGAGCGGAATCACGATAAGCACTACTCCTTCGAAGAATGCGAACGGGTCCAGTCCGATGAAAATTCCCGTCACAGTCAGGGCAAACCCCAACAAAAGAAGCATTCTCCAGGTGGTCTTCTGCTCGTCCAGTTCCTCTTTCGTATTGCGGGCACGCACATCCATGAAAAGAGCGCGAAACGTCCCTCCTATCATCAGGAGGAGAGGAGCATCGTCGATGAGGTGCCATACCGGGTGCACTTTCGGGTCACGCCGGTCCAGGTGGACACGCCATTCAGTGGTGGTCTCATGGACATGGTAGAGTCCCTTGCGGTAACTGGCAATTGTCCCGGGCGAGGGGATGTTCAACATCGATCGCTCCCATCCCGGGCCAAGCGGCTCTGTGACATCTTTCTTCGGAACCGCGACCTCCCAGACCCCTTTCAAGAGAGGTTCCAGGAATTCATCGAGAGTGGTCAGAATGCATCTCCTTCGTGTAATTATGCCTGTATATGAGATACTACGGAATCACATAAAAGATACCCGTATGTGGAGTCGGCGCGTCTTGAGGGAGAGATCCTGCGTTTTCACATGGAGGGATCCGGCAAAGGATCCGCCACCCGCGGCGACCATGAGCGACGATCCCGAGGTGAATATGCCCTGGTTCACTATCTCCAAAAAGGAATCAGGGAGAGCCTTCGCGATACTCCCTGAACCGTTCCGCCATCTCACGCAGCCGGTTGTCCACCCGATAGTTGATGGACCCTTCTTCGAAGCTCCCGTCGGGTCCCTTCTCCCCTGCTTTCACCCCGGTGAGAACCTCGATCCCCTCATCTATCGTCTTCACAGGATAGATCCTGAATTTGCCACTCTCCGCCGCTTCTATGATCTCCTCTTTCAACATGAGATTCTGCACGTTTGATGCCGGGATCATGACCCCCTGGTCGCCATTCAGTCCAAGAGTCTTGCAGATCTCGAAGAATCCCTCAATCTTCTCGTTTACGCCGCCAATCGCCTGGACCACTCCGTTCTGGTTCACGGAACCTGTTACCGCGATTGACTGCTTTATCGGGATACGGGAGAGCGCGGAGAGCAGTGCATACAACTCCGTGCTGGAGGCGCTGTCACCATCAACGCCCGAGTAACTCTGCTCGAACACCAGCCTGGCAGCCAGGCTCAAAGGCTTGTCCTGAGCATACTTGTTTGCAAGGTAACCGGAGAGGATCAGGACTCCCTTGGTATGGAGAGGGCCTCCCATGGCGGCTTCCCTCTCGATATCGATGATGCCACCCTTCCCTACTCCAATGCTTGCCGTGACCCGGGAAGGACGGCCGAACTCGATGTCACCGAGCCCGATGACCGAGAGTCCATTGACCTGTCCGACTCTGTCGCCCTCGCTGTCGATCAGGATTATACCCCTGTTGATATACTCGCGAATCTTCTCCTGGACAAGGTTTGACCGGTAGATCTTCTCGTCGATTGCTTTCTGGATCTCTGCTTCTCCGATATACCACGCGTCATTCTTTCCGGCATAGAAATTCGCCTCCCTGATAGTGTCGGCGATATCAGAAAACCTGGTGCTCAGTTTCTGCTGGTCTTCTGCAAGGCGTGAACTGTATTCGATGATCTTTGCAACGGCGGGGGCTTCGAGGTGCCGCAGGTTGTAGTGATTACAGAGCGTGCAGATGAAGTTACTGTATCTTTTTACATTCTCATCGTTCCGGTCCATGGTGACGTCGAAATCCGCTTTCACCTTGAAGAGCTCGGCGAAATCCGGGTCACCCATGTACAGGATTCGGTATATCTCGGGAGTTCCTACCAGGATGACTTTCAGGGAGAGTGGAATGGGTTCGGGCTTGATACCCTTGGCGGTGATGAATCCCATCCGTTCACCCGGTTCATCGGTCACTACCTCGCCTGTCTTGAGAGCGGTCTTTAAACCGTCCCATGAATAGGGATTCCGGAACAGGTCTTCGACCATGATGACCAGGTATCCCCCGTTTGCCTTGTGGATCGATCCCGGCCGGATCATGGTGAAGTCTGTTGAGACAACACCATACTCGACTTCCTTCTCCACCTTGCCTATCAGGTTTAAGTAGGTTGGGTTCTGTTCGAAGATAACCGGTGCCCCATCGTCGCCTGAATTATCGACGATGACATTTACCTGGTATTTACGGAAGATAAGTTCCTGGACCAGCGGGTGCTGCATCTGGGCCTGCGCCTGGGGGGGTTGTGCCTCGGGCAGGAACTGGTTGAGGTTGTCGATGATATCATTCTGGACCGAATCCAGGTATTCCTGGATCTCATCGATCTTCGAATACTTGTCTTTTAAGGCTGCCACGCGGTGGCCGAGCGCATTGAGAGCCACATCACGGTTGAGACGCTCAACACCCTCCTGGGCTTTCTGGTCCAGTTCACGAAGCTGGCGGAACGTGTTGCGCATCTCAGTCGAGAGTTCTTCCCTTCGTTTCTGGTAATCGTTCTGCACGTCCTCGGGCATGGCCTGGAACTCTTCCGGCGGGATTGGTTCGCCGTTGCGCGTGGGGATGATTACGAGTCCCTGGGGGGATGTCTGGATCAGAAAGCTCTTCTCCTGGGCGACGGCATTCAGCCTGCTTATGAGTTCACCCTTCTGCTGTTCGAGGTTTCTGATGGCCGCGTCCCTCCTGGTTGCATAGTCTTCGCTCTCAAAGACCTTGGGAATGAGCTGCCTCGCCTCCTCGATGAACGATGCCAGTTCGTCACGGAAGGTCTTTCCCGTTCCGGGCGGGAGCTTGATGGCATTGGGTTCGTAAGGGTTTTTGAAATTGTTCACATATATCCAGTCGTTTCCTCTCGGTTTTTGTGCGGCAACCTGGGCGAGGTATTTTCTGACCGCGGAGGTTCTCCCTGTCCCGTGCATTCCCGAGGCATAGATATTGAATCCCTCTTCCTGGATGTTTAATCCGAATTCGAGTGCCTTTATTGCACGGTCCTGGCCGATGATCTCTTTGAGAGGGGTCAGTTGATCGGTGCTTTTGCAATCTATCCTGCTGGAATCCAGGGCGTGTCGCATCTTCTCCGGTGGCAATGGGGCAATCATCATCTCTCACCAATCCTTCTTAATCGGTCGTCTATTGAATCGGTGGAGCAAAAGAGTTATTGGTCCGGCGCGGAACCGTCTCCCGGCAGCCCTTATGTGATCCCGTTCAAGGTCAGAAAAGAGGTAGGACCCTGCAAGACGTCATAAGACCTCCGGGAATATCGAAACGGCATCAACTCCCTGGTGGGCTTGTTCTCCTGCTATCGGCTATCAGGTCCTGGAGTGCTGTCTCCAGTTCGAGAGGTCTCCTCGATCCGATGAGAAAGGTTCTTCCACTGAAAAGCCTGACCAGGACGCCCCTGTCACCCGAGACGGTGTAGGCGATACCCTGTCGTCCATAACGGATACCCCAACCGCCGTATTCCCGAAATGGCCTGTATACAATGGCCATCGCACCTTCGATCTCTGCCGCGGCAACTTCCTTCCAGCGGGGGTGTAAGGGAAACATCCTGAAGACAAGTCTCTGTCCGGTCACGAGAATTTCGAGTCTCATCATGAGAAACAATGCCGGAAAGATCACTCCAAATATTGCCAATAAAATAAACACCGCCCAATCAGGAGCAGGGTTATTTCCAAAAGCCTGTTTGAAGACGATCTGCCGGATGAAAGCATACCAGGCAAGAGCGGCAATAAAGATAACAACGACCCATATCCAGACCTGCCGAAACCGTTGCACCTCAAAAAATGTGCAACCTTCGTGAGAGTATTGACCACTCATGGGTGGTTTAGCTTTTTTTTGGGGAAAAATAAATGATTTGTGGTTTGTGCCTAGCCAATACTACCCATGAAGAGACTTAAGGCAAGACCTGTTACCAGGGCAACCAGCGCATCTGATGTGAAGTAATTCAGGGAAAGAAGCTGTTCCGGCGGGATCCCTCCCCAGAAGAAGCCGAGCACGATGGAGAGGAGTCCCCCTATGAGAACCGCCGCCGCCAGGTGTCGTACCCCCTTCCAGTAATCATGGTAGGTGAGCCTGATGAAGAGGAGGCTTGCGAGGAGGAATATGCAGAAGAATGCCATGCCGGTCTCTATAGAAGGTGCTGCGGTGGTTTTTGATGAGAAAACCCCGAACTCTGCTATTATGATATAGGCAATAACCGCGCCTATCCGTTTGTCGTTTTTCAGTGCTGATACTGACAGTTCATTCCTGATCCGTGAACCGATCGGGACCGGCACCCCGTCTTCTCCGGTCCCGGTGACTGCGGGAACCACATCTTTCCCGTCGGGTTCTCCTCCTGGAGAAATCTCTGCATCATGTTGCGGTTCCCATGTGTCTCCTCGTTCCCGGATCCCGGGCAGTGTCTCGCCCTCCGAAACCTCTGCGGGTCTCTCCTCTGATTTTTGAAGAACGATGAGTGAACGGAATGCGACATAGAGGGCAATCGAGAATGCAACCACGCCGATAACAAATCCTGCCGCTCCGAATAGGATTGTTCCGGTGGAGAGACCTTCAAGGCTTAATTTGAGGGCAAACATCCTCATGAATTCGAAGAAGGCAAGGGATACGATAATGAGAAGGAATACCTTCTTCAGGACCAGTACAAGCACAGTCGTAAGTTTCTGAACGATGATGATGCCCGCATACAGGAGGATGAGAAAGATGACGATCGCAAAGACATCTCCCCTGGCAACCTCATTGGGAAGGGAATATACGTACGAGGCAAGCGATGAAGTGTTGAAAGCAAGATCTCCAAAATCCACCATCGTGCTGTTCGCCCCGGGATACCTGACAGTATACTTACCGCAATGGCAAAAAAAGTTCCCTCTCGCCGGATCGCTCCCGATCATTTCCCCAGCGAAGACCGGTTTACAGAATTTTGACTGCTCCCTCCTGTTGCACAACCGGTTTCGGGTTACACGGGCAGGGCGGGGTTTCCTGTCGCTTTGAGCCTGCCTCTCTCTGGTTTAGTACCGCCCCAGTCCATAGACCGAGGTGCCCTCACCCGTGGTCCAACCGGAGAAGGGGCCGATCACTGTGAAATGGACCCTGTCGTGGTACGAATTCCCGCTCCATCCTCCCAGCCACCACGTGTTTTCCCCTTCCATTTCAATCTGGATAGAAAGTCTGGTATGATTCGATGCTCCAAAGTCTGCATAGACAGGCACGGTATACGTATAGCATGTGACAGGCATGTTATCCGGGTGCGGGGATGTGCAGGGGACTTGCGTGGTGCTTGTTCTCGGTCCAAGGACCGGTTCTGTGCCTTCAGGAGATATTGTCTCGACAGCTGATTCGGAATCGACCCGGACCCCCAGGACTACAGGGGTCGGGCGGTTCACAGGCACCTCAGTTTGATCTGACTCCTCATCTGCCGCCAGTGGTGTAACGGGCGTAGAGGCGATGATCCGCGGTGCAGATATCTTTAAAAAGATGCCATCGAGGGTTGGAATAACCGTCAGGTTCCAGTCATCCGGGACGCCCGTCATCTGCCCCGATTCAATGGCATCGACTATCAGGGACGGTCCATTCACCGATCCTATCGGGACAATGATAACAGGATTATGTACCGGCCCGGTTGACTCGATCTGTACCGTGTATCTGTACGAATGAGCCATGGATTCCTGCCTGATACGATTGGATTCGTAGTATACCAGGGCTGCTGAAATCACCACGATTACCAGTATCAGAGAGATTATCGCCTTTTTGTCCATATCTACACAGGTCTATTTTCATTGAGATTACAGATTAAGCTGACGCATGATGGGAAGAGAACAGTCCGCAGGGCAGATGGAGAAATTATGGAACCTGTATGGCCAGATCGAGAAACATCAGCACGGCCTTCGAATACAACTCCGGAAACTGGCAGGCGATGCCGTGACCTCCCCTCGGGATCCGTACCAGCCATGAAGCAGGGATATGTCTTCCTTGACGTTGCGCCGGGGTGACGGCGGCCTGCAGGCAGAGGCGGGAGAGTGCTCCCCGGTCTGTTTCGAAAGTGCTATCTTTGCCGGGCTGAACAGATATCTTCGTGAACTATCGTTCTATCCTTCTTATTGTTATCTCAGCGTCAATTGTAGCCGCGGGTCTCATGCTATTCTGGCAGGCATCCTCTTCCGGGGACGAGCCGGTGTCCATCGCAATTGTCACCACATCCGATCTCCAGAGCAGGCTTTTGCCATTCAAAAATGAGACCGGGTCCCCTGTCGGCGGCATCGGAAGGATTGCGACAATGAAGGCAAAAATCGAAGAAGAATCCGACATCACGCTCCTGATCTCTTCAGGAGACGAGATGTTCGGCTCGTTCTATACCATGTACTCGGGTCGCCCGGAGATGGAAGCAATGACCGCTGCCGGCTATGATGTGGCATGCCCCGGAAACCATGAATTTGATTATGGAAAAGATCTGTATCTTGAGGCTGCAGGTTTTGCAGGTTTTCCCATCGTCTGCTCGAATGTATTTCTCGAAGATCCATCCCCTGGCCGGGTTATCAGGGAATCGGCGATGTTTGAAGAGTCGGGGGTAAAAATCGGTGTATTCGGCCTGATGACACCTGATCTTTCCCGGTTGTCCAGCCCTGGAGAGGGAGTCCGTGTGGATCCCGACATCACCGGGATCGCGGGGGATATGTCTGAAAAACTCCATTCTGAAGGAACAGACCTGGTGATCGCGGTCACCCAGACCGGGATCGAGACCGCGCGCCGGATCGCGGAGACTGTCCCTGGCATCGACCTGATCATCTGCAGTCTCGACAACGGGCGCGTATACGAGACGGTCGTTGGCCCTGAAAACCATGAGGCAATTATCGTCCAGGACGGACTGCAGGGGGAAGGGCTGGGAGTTCTCCGTTTCACTTACGTGGGAGATGGAATACGGGATCCGGTATTTGACCAGGTCTGGCTTGATAACACCATCGCGGTGGATCCTGCGGTGGAAAGCATCGTCGGCCCCTATCTTGCAGACTACACTGACAGGCTTTCCCAGCCCATCGGAGAGATAACCCGTCCGCTTGATACCAGGAAGTCGACAGTCCGGACCGGGGAGGCCGCTGCCGGGAACCTGATTACCGATGCCTGGCGGGCCCATTTCCCGGAAAGCAGGATTGCATTCTTCAATGGAGGAGGGATCAGGGGCGATACCCTCTATCCTGCCGGTGATGTCGATTTCCGCACCATCAGCGAGGTACTGCCCTTCAACGACGAGATCGTTGTTATCCAGATGAAAGGAAGCGATATCCGCCAGGTCCTGGAGTGTTCCGCTTCGGCACTGGGACCGGAGTACGAAGGAATCGGGACAGGCGGCTTTCTCCAGGTATCGGGCCTGCACTACGAAATTGATATCAATGAAACGCCATATTCGGCGATATATAACGGAAGCGAGCTGGTTGCGGTGAAGAATGCCGGATCGAGAATCAGGAACATGACCGTGGAGGAACCTGATGGTTCTTTTCGCCCGCTCGATGACGAAGAGACCTACACGGTCCTCGTCAACGCCTGGCTTGCAGGCGGCGGTGACGGGTACTGGATCTTTTCTGCCGCTGAAAAACAGAGTGACACCGGAGTATATGACATCGATCCGGTACTGGAATACATACGGGAGAACAGCCCACTGTCGCCGGTTGTTGAGGGAAGGATCAGGATCCACTGATTCGCCTGGCACCGTGGAATGGACCATCCCTGATTATTCATCTCCTTCACCCGCCTTTTCTGGGGTTATTCCTGATCAGGGAACACAGCCGATCAGGCGGTTGATCTATCCGGTCCGGTTATCGGAATATTCCGGTGTCCTGATCCTCTGAAAGGAGGCAGGTCAGATGAGAAATTCCCGGATTAGCAGGTACTGTTTTTCATGAATGCCCTCTGTATCATTTTCTCTCACCGCCAGGCAAAGCCCATCTCGTCTCTCATCAATTTCAGGCCATATCGAGTCCTTTCAGGGAAGAAGGCTCCGGCCTTCCGGACAGAGGGGTGTAGTTATACCTGCATGGAGGCAACACGATCTCTCTATGAATACCAGGATCGGTGTCTGCGGGATTGCATGTGAAGTCTGCCCGCGTATGACCCGGGGGGAGTGTCCCAACGGTGAAACGGGGTGTGTTCCCAGGAACTCTCCGGTATGCGCCATTGCCGACTGTGCATTCAGGAGAGGTGTGCGCACATGTTTTTCCTGCTCCGGGTTCCCATGCGAACTGACGGGGAAGGGTCCAGTATCACCTGGATTCTGTAGGTATATTGCCGGAAAGGATCCAGGCGGATGAATCTTTCCCATCATGTATCCTGTCATGAATTTTGGATTCGCGCGGAATGCGAGCGCACGTTCCGGGCCCGTTGTTCAGGCAGTCCCTAACAGGACCGCCATATAGGCCAGGTAGGCAATAATGAGGGCTGCAGCCCAGATACGCCCCTTCTTCTCGTCCATGAGCAGTGGAGGAATCACGGCAAGCGAAAATGCGAGAAGGACCAGTGATCCCGATGCCAGGGGAATGGGGATTGGGACAAACAGTGAGCATACCCCAGGGATGAACAGGAGATTGAATATATTGCTTCCAAGCAGATTTCCAATCGAGATCCCCGGGCTTCCCTTGAGTCCTGCCACGATCGAGGTGACCAGCTCGGGAAAGGACGTCCCGACTGCTACCATGGTAAAACCTATTACAAACGGAGGAATTCCAAACATCCCTGCCAGTTCCACCGCTGCGGTCAGAAGGAGGTGGGACCCGATGATGATCATTGCAAGACCCGCAATTGTCAGCAGCAACGGGTAATTGCCAGTCTTCCCCTGTGGACAATCTTCATCATACCCTGATCTCCAGAAAGATGCCAGCACTATTCCAAAAACCGCCAGGAAAACAAGTCCTGAAGCGAGATCAAGGATTCCCCGGGCAGCGAGCAGGATATATGTGAGGGTGGCGAGGAGCATCAGCATGCTGTACCGGAGCTCCGGCCCCCGCTCCTTGATGATCAGGTTGGGCCTGATCAGGACGGCAAGTGCAAATACGAGCCCGATGTTTGCTATGCAACTCCCGACGATGTTTCCGATCCCGATCTCGGAAAAACCGGAGAAGAAGGCTTCACCGCTCACCACGAGTTCGGGAAGAGAGGTACCGAAGGCTATCACGGTCAGGCCTATGGTCATGGGTGAGATGCCCAGTTTCAGTGCAAGACCCTCCGCACCATCCACTGTGTAGTCCGCACCTTTTGCCAGGAGCACGATCCCTGCAGCAAGGATGACAAATGAGATCAGAATTTTCAAAACCCTCCCGTACCTGATGAGATGGTATAATCTGTACCGTTACGATGGATCCCCGTATTTTAAAAATAATACCGGTGCGTCACGGGCTTTTCGAATCCCCAAAGAATCAAAAAACGATCAAAAGAGTTATCTCCGCGCCAGAGATACCGGGAGATTACGGGTAGGTTTGCGACAGATGGCCAGACATCGGAGAAAGATCTCAAGAAAACCAGGCCTTCCCCCCGGTACCCTTGCACCGGAAGGCATAGCAGGCAAAACGCCTGTCAGGATTACCGTGCTCGACTACGATGCAGCCCGGTTCCTGGAGAAGGAGCTTCCCCTTATAGAGGAGATCATTCCTTTTCGGGATACCGACTCGGTGACATGGATAAATATCGACGGCCTCGGGAATACTGCGGTCATCGAGAAAGTCGGTCGTATTTTTGATATCCATCCTCTCATTCTCGAGGATATCCTCAATACCAGTCAGCGACCGAAGATGGAAGATCTTGACCGGTACCTCTATGTCCACCTTAAGATGCTGCAATACAGGGAGGAAGACGGGGAGATTGGGATAGAACACGTCAGCATGCTGGTCGGAACACGCTTCCTCATCTCGTTCCAGGAGAAGAGTGGCGATGTCCTGGAGCCTGTCAGGGACAGGATACGAAAAAACGGCCGGATACGAAAGTTCGGGCCGGACTACCTTGCATACGCGATAATAGATGTCATCGTTGACAATTATTTCCTGGTCATGGAACACCTCGAGGAGAAAGTCGAGACCCTTGAAGAAGAACTCGTGCAGAATGCCGGCCCTGAATCGCTTGAGCGGCTCAATCGTCTCAAAAAGGATCTGATTTACCTCAGAAAATCCGTATGGCCTCTCCGGGAAGTCATTTCAGGCCTCGAGCGTATCGAACCCCCGCTGGTGGAGCAGTCGACTTCGATTTACCTGAAGGACGTGTATGACCATGTCATTCAGGTCATCGACACACTTGAGATATTGAGAGATATGGCCTCCGGAATGATCGATATCTACCTCTCCGGCCTGAGCTACCGGGGAAACGAGATAATGAAGGTCCTTACTCTTATCGCGACGATCTTCATACCCTTAACATTTGTCGTCGGGGTGTATGGAATGAACTTTCACAATATGCCTGAATTACGCTGGGAATACGGATACCTGTCAGTCTGGGCGGTAATGATCGTCATCGTCACAGTGATGGTTGGCTATTTCAAGAAGAGAAACTGGATATAGTGATCTTTTCCTTTCCCTGGCGTCTCTGCCGGACATAGATTTGAAAAATGCCTTGTATGTGGAGGTTCCATTACCTCAATAATCCATGGATACCAAGATCCTCCTCATCCTTTCGCTGGCTCCTGCGATCTTCTGGCTCTGGTATTTCTATACGAGGGACAGGTACGAACCCGAGCCCATCCCCTGGATCGTCACCGTATATCTCATGGGGATACTCGTCACAATCCCGGCAGCCCTGGTAGAGGGGATCATCGGCCTGCTTGTCACCGACTTCCTCATCGCCGTTGCCGTCGCCCCGATCGTCGAGGAGTATGCAAAATTCTTCGTCGTGAAGAACACGGTCTACAGGACGAGGGAGTTTGACGAACCAATCGACGGGATTGTCTACGCTGCCGCTGTCGGGCTCGGTTTTGCAACGCTCGAAAATGTCATCTATGTATTCTCATCCTTTGAGACCTCGTTTCTCTTCGCTGTCCAGACAAGCGTTGTACGTGCACTGATCTCTGTACCGGGCCATGTACTCTTCTCGGCGATGTGGGGTTTCGCACTCGGCCAGGCCAGGTTTACGTTCGGTGCTGCACGGGACGGGGTAGTAAGACGCGGGCTTTTCATGGCCATGCTCTCGCATGCACTCTTCAACTTCCTTCTCTTCTGGAACCTGGGTTTTGCCGTGCTGGTCCTGGTAATAGTTCCCTTATTCTGGTGGCTCATCACCAAGAACATCGCGATTAGCCTCGATCAATCCCCGTTCAATCGGAAAAGGGATTGATGAAGCCCAGGTATCATTCCCGCCCTGCCAGCAGCTTCCATGGATATCGTACGCGGGACATGAGAACTGCCGAGAGGAGAATGAGCACGGGGATGGTCGCAAGTGCCGAGATCAGGGAATATGTGTCGACAATCATGCCCGAGAACGCGACACCGACACCACCGGCACCAATGGCGACACCGATCATCATCCCGGAGGCGATGCCAACCGACCGGGGAACCATCTCATGCGACATTGCAACGGTTACGGAAAAACTGGACCAGAGGAAGAAGCCGAATGCCAGGAGGAAGAGTACCGAGATGACCCCCTCCGTCATGAGGAAGGCGGCGAGTGCCGGTATGGAGAGGACGAGTCCAGCAAGGACAAACTCTTTTCTCCCGTACCGATCAGAGAGTTCCCCTCCAACAAGCTGTCCTGCGACCCCTGCAAGAAGTGTCAGTGTTACCAGGAGATTTGCCGTGAAGATATCAAGTCCCCTCTCCATAAGAAAAGGCGGGAAGAACGCAATGGCTGAAAAGACCGCCCATGCCCTGAACGTGGATGCGAAAAAGAGGGTCCTGATAGGTTTGATGACAGAAAGAAAGCCTTCTCCGTGAGACCCGCTACGTTGAACACTCCTCTTTTTGCTGGCAGGCGGGATGATTCGCCGTAAGACCACGGCCATGATGACAGCCGGTATGACGAGCAGGAGCAGCCCTTTTAATCCGAGAAGGAATACGACCCCGCCCGCCATGAGCGGGCCGAGTGCGTACCCGATGTTTCCCCCTACCACGAAGATCGAAGTGATCCTGCCGCGGTTGGTATCAACAGCCATCCTGGATACCTGGCTCAGTGCATTGGGATGGAAGCAGGCGTGACCTATCGCGGCCATCGCGGCGCAGAAGAGTAAAAGGGGGTAATTGCCGATTATGCCCATCAGGGAGATAAAGACCGCAGAGATCATGATGCTCGAGGAGACATGAACCTCGAAGCCCTTCTCGTCAGAGAGCCAGCCGAAAACCGGCTGGGTCATGGATGAGGTGAGATTGAATGCCGTAACAAGGAGCCCGGCCATGAAATAGCTGAACCCGAAGACCGAGATGAAAAGGGGAAGGATCGCAGTGATGACGGGCATATAGATGTCTGTTACAAGGTGGGCGAGAAAGAGCGAGAAGACGCCCTTGTAGGGGGAGGTCAAGGCTGCATACTCCGTATGACAAAAATTTCAACCCTGATCTCCTGAATATCCTTTTTATGGAAGGAAAAGGTCCGTTTCATGGGGAATGCGACATCCACCACTTCCTGGATCTCTCCCCGGCCGCGGATATATTCTTCCAAAAACTTCCTGCTGCCCCTGTTGAAGATGGCGTAGGTGACAGTCCCGAGTGCCAGTGCCGCATCGATGAACGGGCGGTCCGCGTGTGCGACCTGTGCCCCAAAGGGGGGATTCATGATCACGGTGTCGCAGAACCCGATTTTTGCCAGTATCTCCGGGTCACGGACGTCGCCGGTAACAAACTCAGGTTCCGCACCGATACTCTCTGCATTTTTTCGTGCACGTGCAACTGCCTGTTCATCGATATCAACACCCTTTACAGGAGATGCCCCGAGAATACACGCACCTATCGAGAGGATGCCGGTTCCACATCCCAGGTCATGGACGCGTTTTCCGGAGATATCGTCTCTCATCAGTGCATGATAGAGGAGCCGCGCCGCAAGAGACGCAGGCGTCCCGTACTGTTCACGCCTGGCAGATGGAGAATCGAACCCTTCCACCTGCTGGAGTACCATCTCCAGTTGTTTCAGCCGCATCCTACTCAATCTCGTCGATCTGGTAATCGTCCCAGGAACGGACCCCGCATATTATCTCATATTCGGCTGGTGTGATTACCGGAACCGGAAACCTGGACTGATCGTCGTACGCAAGCCTCGGGCAGGCGGTATTCACGTAGCAGGAGAATCCCAGGTTGAGCAGTTCGTCAGGATCCACCTCTTCTGTCATCACCAGGAAGCCTGTATCTGAGAGCGATTCGAGTCTCTTAGCAAGGGTATACCTGTTCTGGCCCTGCTTGAGACTGACGATAATCCCGTATTTTTTTGCCTTCCTGGCCTTCTCTATGAGCGCATGCCTTATTCGTAAGAATCTGCCGGCATCGACCTCCCTTGCATCACCGGTATAGGGGTCGAGGGCGATGACCCTGGCCCCTGTAGCCAGCTGCACTCCCAGCGGGTGGAATACACCTGTTCCCACATAGAGTACTTCGGAGACCCCTGGTATCCTGGCTGCAGAGAAAGAGCAGCCGAGTACCTGTCCCGGATATCTCACCCTGCTTCCTCCCTCCTGGAAAACCGCCTCGATTCCCCGTGACTCCAGGTAGTCCCTGATCTCTTCGCCCATGTGGACATGCTGGACTGTGGTTACGACACCGACCTTTCTCTCCCTGAGGAGGGGCAGCGCCTTCTCCAGGATAGTGGGGTCAATGTCCATGAACAAGGGTTCGAATATGATGTCCGGGTGTGCGATCATCTCGGAATGTCCGAAATGCACCAGCACATCGGCATACTCAAGGAGGCGCAGTGCAGGGTCACAGGCACCGTAGCAGGGATCTCCGCTGACCAGAACCTGGAAACCCTCGTCCCTTAATGCCCTGGCGATGGCAGGGCCTCTCCTTTTCAGGCCCTCAGGAAACTGGAGGGCCACTCTTCTTGCACCCCGCTCATGAAGTCTTCGTGCCAGTTCAGAGATATCTGTCAATGACCTGCACCCTGTCCGTGACTTCGATGGTGACCAGGGACTTGAAGGGACGCCCGATATCGGCCTCTCCCCTCTGGATGGCAAAGCAGATATCGGCCACTTCTGCTCCTGCGATTTCAAGAGCTTTGAGGAGTGCCCGGGTCGTCCCGCCGGTGCTCACCACGTCGTCAACGATGACCACCCGATCACCCTCGTTGATGCCATTTAAGTAGAGTTCTCCCTTCGAGTACCCTGTCGACTGGTGGATGGCAATCTCACCAGGAAGAAGGTACTCCCTCTTCCTGACGATGTTCATGGGAATATCGGTAAGCGTGGATATGACCGCCCCGATGTGGATCCCCATGGCCTCGGCGACGACGATCCGGTTGACTCCATCAAGGTCAAGCACCTTGATCATCGCCGCGGCGACTTCCCGGAGCAGCCCGGGCTGCACCTCAGGGACTCCGTCGGTGATGGGATGAATAAAATAATGGTATTCGCCTCTCTTTACAATCGGACAGGATTCAAGTGATTTAACCAGTCTTTCAAGCATATTTCTCACCGATATCTTCTAAAAATGATTCTATGACCCCTGCGGTCACGTGGGGCATGCATACTATCCGCAGGTGGCCCCTTCGTGTCCACGAGACCTGCCAGGGTGCAGGGATCTCCCGGGGGAGGAAGGTCGCAACATTGACCTCCGGTGTCACCACTCGTCTGAACCCGAATGTCTCCATTCCGTCGATAAGCCGCCAGGTATTCTTCATGCAGCCGTGCACAACCGCCCTCATTCCCTCTCTTCCAAGGTATTCGAGTACCGCGAGCGCCCCTGCGACAGGTCCGCCCGGCCGGGTTCCGCTCAGGGTGAACTCCTGCTTCACCGTGAGATACGGGGTTTCTACGGAGAGCGAAGAGATGGACTCACTCTCCCTGACGATGAGGCAGCCCGCCGGAATGGTACTCATCCCCATCTTGTGGGGGTCGACAGCCAGGCTCGATACTCCAGGAAGCGCGAAATCGAACGGTGTATGATCGTCCATGAACGGAAGGACCATCCCTCCGAACGCCGCGTCGACATGGAGAAATATCCCCGAATCAACAGCGATATCTGATAGTGCGGGTATAGGGTCGACAACACCGTATTCCGTGGTGCCGGCGATACCGACCAGGCAGCAGGTCTGGTCGTCGATTGCCTCCTTGGTGCGTTCAATGTCGATCCTGAAATCATCATCGACAGGGATTGACCTCATCTCCAGGCAGAGGATCTCGCACGCCTTTTTGAAGGAGAAATGTGCAGATTCAGGCAATACAACATTCGGCCGCTTCTTATCCGCCAGGGTCTTTGCCATGCGGAGGGCCTGAATGTTCGACTCTGTCCCCCCGGAAGTTGCATAACCCGATGCCTTTGGAAGAGAATAGAGGTTGCCCAGGCGCTCTATGAGTATCTGTTCGAGTGACGAGGTCCCCCGAAAGAGTCCCGGATCGCCAAGGTTTGTCTCAATGAACATGATATGCGCCCTGACTGCAACGGGGTGGGGGATTGTGCACATGGAAGAGAGGATACGCGAAGGGTTCATATCCTCGCCCTTCTTCCCGGAGAGATATTCAAAAAGGGTATCCTCGCTGCAGCCCTTCTCGTTCATGATCCCACGCGATGTGAACCGGAAGTGTTTGTCCTCGTGTTAAAAATTGGGTTGTTATCCTCTAGAACTACCGGTTCAGGCTTTTCTGGCAGCTTCAAGAATAATCCCCTGTTCGGTCCGGGCAACGGTCTCCCGGATCTTTGCTATTGCATCGATATTGGCCGATACGCTTGTTATTCCGTGTTCAACAAGCCACTTGACCATCGGGGGTTCCGATCCCGCCTGCCCGCAGATCGAGCATTCAATCCCGTGATCACGGCATACGCGTATTGCGGAGTCGATGAGGGCAAGGACCGCCGGGTGTTTCGGCTGGTACATGGAAGCCACGTTCTCGTTGTTCCTGTCAATGGCGAGCGTGTACTGGATCAGGTCATTTGTGCCGAATGAGGCGAATTTGATCCCGGCCCTGATGAAGTCTTCGATCATGAGGACGCTGCTCGGGATCTCGATCATGATCCCCAGTGTCGCCTTCTCGACATCAACTCCCCAATCCTGCATCATATTCCTGGCCCTGATGAATTCCTGCGGATGTGAGACCATCGGGAACATGATTCCCAGGTTGTCGTACCCCTGGTCCCAGAGCCGTTTGAATGCCTCGACCTGGAGCCGGAACTGTTCAGGAGTCTGGAGATCCCTCCGGATCCCCCTCCAGCCAAGCATCGGGTTATGCTCTGCTGGTTCGCTCTCCCCGCCTGCCATGTTCCTGAATTCGTCGGTTGGGGCATCAAGGGTTCTCACCCAGACCGGTTTTCCATAAAATGCGTCGAGGACGATCTTGATTCCGTTATACAGTTCCTGGACAAATTCTTCCTCTTTTCCGTTCGCGATAAACCAGCCCGGAGTGCGGTTGAGTCCAAGGATCAGGTGTTCGATGCGGAGCAGCCCCACACCGTCGGCCCCCGTGGCTGCCGCACGTCCGGCGGCCTCGGGTATGGAGACGTTGACCTTCACACTTGTCGCGGTGATCAGACCGGTAGTGGCTCCCGCTGTGGCAGGGGCTTCAGCACGTGTTTCTGCAGTCTTGATCGCACCTTCAAAGACCTGGCCCTTCTCCCCGTCCACCGTGATCATCTGCCCCGGTTTCAGGACGGTGGTCGCGTTCCTGGTTCCCACAACAGCCGGAGTGCCGAGTTCCCTGCTGACGATGGCTGCATGGCAGGTCATCCCCCCTTCATCGGTGACGATGGCTGCGACCCTGCGCATTGCCGGCACCATGTCGGGATTGGTCATCTTCGTGACCAGTATATCTCCTTCTTTCACTTTTCCGGCGTCTTTTATGTCCCGGACGATGACCACCTTTCCGGATGCGATTCCCGGCGATGCGCCCTGCCCCTGCACGATAATCTTTCCGGAATCACCGGAAGACGAATCCCTGGAAGAGACCGCGGATCCAATCGTGGTTATCGGCCTTGACTGGAGAATGTAGATATCATGAGCGACGATCGCCCACTCGACATCCTGGGGAACCCCGTAATGGGTCTCTGCAATGTTTCCGAATGATGCGAGGCGGCTCACCTCTTCGTCGGATAAAACCGGTGCATCCCTGCGGTCTTCCCCGACATCGACGACCTTGGTCCCATTCTCACCGTCCGATACGATCTCGATGTTTTTCGTGGCTATAAGCCGGTCAACCACTTTTTCGGACCTGTTATCAAAGACATACTTGTCAGGTGAAACAGAGCCCGATACAACCGCCTCGCCAAGGCCCCAGGATCCCTCGATGATGCTTAAGGGCTCTCCCGTCACGGGGTGCGATGTAAACATAACCCCTGCCTTCTCGGAGTGAATGAGTTCCTGCACGACAACCGCGATATTTACACTCCTGTCGTCGAATCCCTGTTTTGAACGGTAGTATATTGCCCTGGCGCCGTAAAGCGAAGCCCAGCATTTCTGGACCGCTTCAAGGAGGTTTTTCTCTCCCTTTATATTGAGATAGGTCTCCTGCTGACCCGCAAAACTGGCATCAGGGAGGTCTTCGGCTGTTGCACTTGATCGAACCGCGACAATGAGCCTGGATCCCCCCATCTTTTTATAGGCCTTGCGGATACCATCCGTGATAGAACCCGGCATCCTGGCACCCATTATCGCTTTCTTCGCACGATTTGAGGCCGCGTCGAGCGCATCACTGTCATCGACGTCGAGTTTTTCCAGGTCGTTGAATATGACGTCTTCAAGATTCTCCTCGACCAGAAACCGCCTGAATGCATGACTCGTCACCACGAATGCCTTCGGGACGGGAAGCCCTATCGCAGACATCTCTCCAAGAGATGCACCTTTACCGCCTACAGCGGCAATATCCTCTTTCCTGATCTCCTCAAGCCACAGAATATCCGGCATCTGTTTCATGCACGCACCACTTATATCTCACTCTTCATGTGCTTAATAAATTATCATCCATTTGAGTCTCTTCCCTTCTTCACCGTGGTCTTCGGAGCACTTCAGGAATGGCTGAAGAAAACCCTCAATACGTACGATGCCGAATATATGTGGGTTTTATTGTGAGCACGAGAATACTTGTCAGTGATCCGCTGGCAGAAGAAGGCCTGGAGATCCTTCGCAGGGAGTACGAAGTGGATGTGCTGACGGATCTCAAAGAGGATGAGCTGGTAAGGAAGATCGGGGATTATGATGCACTCCTCGTCCGCAGCGGTACTGAAGTGACGGCAAAGGTGATAGAAGCCGGAAAGAAGCTCCGGTTCATCGGAAGGGCGGGAGCTGGAGTGGACAACATAGATATGGATGCCGCCACCCGCAGGGGTATCATCGTTGCCAATGCACCGGAAGGAAACACGCTTGCCGCCACGGAACATACCATGGCAATGATGCTCTCACTGGCGAGAAATATCCCCCAGGCAAACGCCTCGCTCAAGAGCAGGGAATGGAAGAGATCGAAGTTCATGGGTGTGGAGCTGAATGAGAAGACACTCGGGATCGTGGGCCTTGGCAGGATCGGCAGGGAGGTTGCCAAACGTGCATCGGCGCTCGGTATGCATATCGTAGGATATGATCCGTTCATCACCAGGGACAAGGCCGCACAGATCGGTGTCGAGGCGGTCTCTCTCGAGGAGCTCTTCAGGGTATCGGATGTGATAACCGTCCATACACCGCTTATCAAGGAGACAAAGCATGTCATCAACGAAAAGACCATCTCCACCATGAAGGACAACGTGCGAATCATCAATTGCGCACGGGGCGGAATAATTGATGAAAAAGCCCTCTACGAAGCGGTGAAATCAGGAAAAGTTGCCGGGGCGGCTCTCGACGTCTTCGAGGAAGAACCGCCTCTCAACTCTCCCCTGCTGGAACTTGACACGGTAATCACGACACCCCATCTCGGGGCGAGCACCGTAGAGGCACAGAAGAATGTCGCAGTCTCAATCGCAAGGCAGTGCATCGCGGTCCTCAGGGGTGGTTCTGCGAAGTACATCGTGAACGCACCCATTGTACCCGCAGATCAGCAGGAGACTGTCGAGCCATATGCCATCCTTGCTGAAAAGATGGGGCGTTTTCTCACCCAGCTCGTGGAAGGAAGAACGGAGAAGGTGGAACTGGTCTTTGGGGGAGACCTCTCAACCCTGGGGAATAACAGCCGTTTCATCACCCGCATGGCATTGAAAGGTCTCCTGGACCCCATCCTGCAGGTCCCCGTAAACATTGTCAATGCAGAGTACATTGCAGGAGAGAGGGGCATAGCTTTTTCGGAGACCACTACCCGGGAGTCCGGCGGATTCAAGAACCTGCTTACCCTGAAGATAAAGACAGACCGGATGGAGGAGACGATGAGCGGTACCGTATTCATGAAGGGCCGGAGCCGCATCGTTGCTATCGGAGGGTATACGATGGACATGATTCCCGAGGGATACGTCATAATCTCGCGCCATCTCGATAAACCGGGGGTTATCGGTCGTGCATCCACCATTCTTGGAAAAGGCGACGTCAACATCGCCGGAATGCAGGTCGGCCGCATCAATCCCGGTGAAGAGGCCATAATGGTCCTGAACGTCGATTCAGAGGTCTCGTCCGGGATGATGGACGAGATACGCTCGATGCCTGGGATCTATACCGCGAAGTTTGCAAAGATATCTGACAAACTGATCTGATACCCTTTTTTATTCAGCCTGTTCGAATAACCGAACCATATCCCGAAAAATCCCCCTGACGCCTTCCCGGTCATGGAATGTGATATCGTTTCACCCGGCCACGTTGCGTTCGAAGGAACTCTTCACACAATCATAGATTTCCCGATTCGCCCCCGCGTGAAGAATATGGAGAATCAATCCCCTGCGTGGAATGCCAGGGTGATCTGTCCATCACTTCCCTGGCCATTTTATCGCGATCCGGGCAGGCGGTCTGCACCAGAAAGCATGTCCTGCCCTCTGTTGTACATGTACCCGGTAATCTTCCATGGGTTCGTTTTGTGGCATCAGGGCTCTCCATTCATGTCCTTTCTCTCTCCTGGTTCGTGAACCTGCGGATCAGGCGGAAAACCCAAAAAAGAGAATTATTTTATACTGTGTGAGCCCACCTTGTAAGCGCATAATCCTTGAATTGGGGCTCGTGGTCTAGCTGGTTATGACGTCGCCTTGACATGGCGGAGGTCCTGAGTTCGAATCTCAGCGAGCCCATCTCTCTTCTGAACAGATTATCCCCTGACTCTCCGGCCATGTACGGCGCAGGCTACCGTACCAGTTTGGCAAGCATCGAAAGGACAATGACCGCGAGAAACGCAACTCACGCCCACCACATGCTTGCCGTGAAGATGAAGACGACGGCAGCAACGATGGCGGCAGGGAGAAGCGCCCATACAACCTTCACGACAAATACAACAAGTGCGACCCCACGATAACCATGACGGCAAAACCCATGAGTGATATATGGGTCAAACCCATGAGTGATATATGGGTCAAACCCATGAGTGATATATGGGTCAAACCCATGAGTGATATATGGGTCCATTGTACATTTCCCGTTTGCCTATACCCTGTAAATAACATTTTGCCGGCGATCCCGTCTGTATCACTCACAATAAAGAACATTCAGTACGTGGCAGATGGAAGATCAGTTACGCAGGTTAATTGGTGTTACGCTCACATTCAGATCACATGGATACATCCGCCTTCAGGATGCGCCTGTACCAGATCCTGGAACCGGCAAAGCCAGGAGATTCGACCAGTTATCTCTTTGATGCGTTCATCACTGTCGTAATTCTGATCTCGATTGTCGTGATGATCCTTGGAACCGTCCCGCAGTTGCAGGATAATTATCATATCCTCTTTTCGATCCTCTTCTTCTTCAGCATGACCGTCTTCTCCATCGAATATCCCCTCCGGTTATGGTCGTGTACCGCTGACCCCCGCTATACTTCAACAGTTGCCGGACGTCTGAAATGGGCCGTCACACCATTCGCAATAATCGATCTCCTTGCAGTGCTTCCATTCTACCTGGAAGTGATTGTCGGTATAAATCTGACCGGGCTTGTCGTGCTTCGTGTCTTTCGGCTGTTCAAGCTGGTCCGGTACTCTGAGTCTATCAACCTCATCATCCGTGTCATAAAATCACAGCGAAATACCCTTTTTACTGCATACGCGGTCCTCTTCATTGCACTTATAGCATCATCCACCCTCATGTTCGAGATCGAACACCCTGTCCAGCCGGATCTCTTCTCCAGTATTCCCGCCACCATGTGGTGGGGAATTGTCACTCTCACAACAGTTGGGTATGGCGATATGGTCCCCGTCACGCCTGCCGGTAAGGTTCTCGGTGGCGCGATCACGCTCATTGGTATCGGCATCTTTGCCCTTCCTGCAGGTCTTCTCGCTTCAGGGTTTACAGCAGAGCTGAAGAGACAGGTGGCGGAGGGAGAAGTGACAGGGCCCGGACAGGCCGTCTGCCGTATACCTGTGCCCTCATTGCCGAAAAGAAATTCTTGAGAATGAACTCTGGAGGAGAGATTAGGGATGGGACTCGGGATTACAGTATCATATCAGAAGATACGGTTGATGCATGTTTTTAATGCAGGAGGTGGGAACCTGTGGATAATCGACCACATATATCCGACGAATCGGTCATGAAGAGATGGATGGGCCTTGAGATCCGGAAGATCAACGAGTCAGTCGTAGCCGGGAGGAAGACACTCTCGGCCCTGCTCTCTGAAGAGTCACCGTCTTCACTGACAAAGGGTGGTGAAGAGTACCTGTTCGACCGGGACGTTCTTGTAAGGATGGGAGAGACACTCCCGAAGGATATCCGGGACCGCCTGAAGATCCCCATTCTCTTCTATTTTGATTCGACCGTAGCCGACAGCTGTTTTCTCGCGGATGAGACCGCTGTTCGCGCCCTGCAGGAACTGGGCGAGATCAGCAGGCTGCGTTCGGCAACCGGGGAAAAAGTCTGGGTTGGAAAACCCATCGTCTTTGCAATCATCGCTAAATACAGAAAGGCCGTTCAGATAGTGATGCGGTAGACGCCGGGAAGTGATCAGTCATGCAGGTTCACTGGCGCCGAATATCGTTCGAGGAGAATGATCAGGATGATATCGGTTGCGATTATGGTTCCAATCATTTCAGGAACTACCTCGGATGCCACAACAAGATAGGTGGAGAGAAACGGGGCATCAAGGGTATATGACGCATAGATGAAGACGTGGAGTGGCAGGAGCAGAACGTAATAATAGAGCGGAACAGTGAGTGTCCAGACAATGATCCGCGAGATCTTGGGGTACGGCATCTTCAGGCTCCAGTTCCAGAAAAACGCGTACCATAGACCCCAGAGGAAGGCCGCAAACATATGGGCGGGGATGTTCCTCTCAGGGGCATAGACTATCCCCTGCAAAAACCCGATGATGAGCCCGCCTGTGGGCCCGCAAAGCGCCGAACCCAGCGTAACAAAAATCTCGCTCGGCTCCAGGAGGAGTCCGCCTCCCACCGGGATATGAAGGTCCAGGAAATAGACGCCGGCGGAGGCAAGGCCAAAAAGTATGGCGAGCAGCACCGATACGCGGTTCATTGCCATGCTCTTACGAAAAAGCGCGTAATATTCCACCAGTACCCGTCCTCTTTTTTCAAGCAGAATGCCCGTGGTATTCTAATTCTTTGCACATGACCGCACAGTGATCATTGGTGGTCAATGCGATAATGGCTGCATCATTGTGTATGCATGTTTATCGATGAGAATCTTGTGGTTTTTTGTTTTCATGATCTTTCAGGATCTCTCATGCAATCGGTTCTTCTTTGCTGGTGCAGGAAAAACTGGTGCAGGAAAAAATCCGTCCAAACAGCAAGGTTAAAATTCCATATCTCATATACGGGTCCAATGTTATGAGGCCGGCATGGATCAGTATATGTGCATTACTCTTCTTCCTTGCATTTCTGTGGCTCCCCGCTGCGGCAGACGACTGCGGATGCAATTCAGGCCCGGGTGACGACTCTGGCGGGGACGCTGGAGAGAGTGTGGATGGAGAATCAGGTGATGAAGACAGTTCATCTGACAGCTGGGACGTCACCGACAGTTCGTGGTACTCCGATTTCAGCGGCGGCGATGATCCGGGCTCGGAGGATTCATCAGATACATCGGATTATACCTGCGGTTCCGGAAACGTGGGCGCTTCGGGGGCAGACGGGCACGCAGACGACGCATACACCAGCTATCTCCACGCAAGGCAATATTATGAAGAGGGGCGTTACGAGGAGTCGCTGGAAGCGTATAACGCCTCGGTCACACGTGATCCCTACAATAAACGTGTCTGGATGGGGAGGGGCGAACTCCTCCTGGAACTTGGTTATTACCAGGCTGCACAGGAAGCCTTTCAGCAGGTAACAAAACTTGACCCTGCAGAGTACGAGGCATATTTCCTGACAGGGGAGGCGTTGTACCACATGGGGGCCTTTGAGGATTCAGTAACGATGTATGACCGGGCACTGGCAGTAAATCCCCTGTTTGATCCTGCCAGGGAACAGAAATTGCGTGTCCTGGAAGCGTTGGCAGGGCTCTCACCGGGTGGGGATGAAGAAAAAGAGCCTTCATTGGACAGTAAAGGCTATGAAACAGGGGTAGAGCAGGTGGTGGAGACGCCGGCAGGTATTGAAACGCCGGAGATGACTGATACAGGGACCGGGACGGGATCTCATCAGGCGGCCGGATTGATGCCACATACTGTCCTTTTTGCGATCTGTATCCTCCTCTTTCTGGCAATAACTTCTACGAAAAAGCGATAATATCCATCTTTCCATTCCATATTAGTTTTTCAAGAGTGTTTTTTCATGAGAGAAAAAAACCTCCTTGTAACTGGAAAGCCCGGGAGCGGCAAGACCACGGTTGTCGAGAAGATGCTTGAAACACTCGGCGAACACAATCCCAGGGGGTTTTTCACGAAAGAGATAAAAAAAGGCGGTATTCGCACTGGTTTTGAGCTCGTGAGTCTTGATGGCCGAAGACGGGTCCTTTCACACGTTGGTATCAGGAGCCGGTACCGGGTAGGGAAATACGGTGTTGACCTGGAGTCTTTTGAAGCGTTTCTGGATGAATTATCACTATTCGAACCTGGAACAGGACTCATTGTCATAGACGAGATCGGAAAGATGGAATGCCTGTCAGGGAAGTTTTGTACCCTGGTCAACCGTGTCCTGGACTCTTCGGTACCGTTCCTCGCAACGATTTCCGTCAGCGGTCCGGCTCTCCTTGATGAGATAAAGGCAAGGGATGATGTCGTCCTGATGGAGATAAGACGAGAGACCCGGGAATCGGATGCAGACGCCCTTTCCCGGAAGGTCGGCGAGCTTCTGGCCGGCTAGAAACGCCCCATCTCCTGAGCAGCTTCAAGATACTGGAGCACTTCAGCATCGCTTAAATCGTGCCAGTGACGGTAGGCGTCGGCCACGGCAAAGGAATGCCCTTCCCGGATATTCAGGCACATGACGCATTCGACAATCTTTCCGATCATGGAGACCGCCCGTGCTGACCCGGTTGGCACAGCGGCAATTATTCCTTCTGGAGCATCAGACCTGACGGCCTCGATCGCTGCATGCATGGTATAACCTGACGCAAGGCCGTCGTCGGTTACGATGACAGTGCTTCCCTTTATGGCCGGGGAAGGCTCGTTGCCGGGAAATTTGATCTGTCTCTGCCTGATCTCCTCCCTGCTCTCCCTGATTGCTCTCTCGACAGCATCTTGCGAGAGCCCGGTTCCACGGACGAGCGCTTCATTCAGAAAGACCCTTCCATCCCACGTCACCGCACCAAATCCGGCTTCGGGGTTCCATGGAATCCTGACTTTCCTGACGATACCAAGCATCATGCGGGCATCGAGCGAGCGGGCAATCCTGACCCCTGCCGGGACACCCCCGGCAGGTATGGCGCAGACGAGCGGATTTTGGAGATTCAGGGTTTCACGTATGAACCGGGCAAGCCTCTCTCCGGCATCGTCACGATCGGCAAAGACCATCGTGCGATTACGAAGCGTTTTCTCCTCGTATATCTTTCCCATGTAAACCCGCTATGGGGGTCTGTCCTGTTATCATTTTCCTCGCTACCCTTCCCGGAGAATGCCCGGGTCACCAGGATTAAGAGAATAGAGGGCGAATATGTAGCTAATCTTTGGTGAAAGAACCAGGACCGACCGATGAGAGAGACACAGACAGGGACGGAAGAGCTTGTTATGGTTGTACACGGCCCGGAAGCCTTTGATTCGGGGGATGCCGCCCGCATGATCGCGGCAGTGCATCCCGAAAGAGTGGTTGTTGCAGGTGTGATGGGAAGGACTGCCGCAGAAGAGTCCGGCATCAGGTGTGAGTATGCGGGACTCCCGCCAAGCAGGGTGATACCTGGAATCGAAGGCAGGATATTCATGCTCAACCGGGGCAAGACAGCCGAATCAGGAAGGATTTTTGGTGGAATCGTAGCCTCGAGGCTCGGTGAACCGGGCCTGTTACACGTGGAATGCTCGAACGGTTGTATCTATTGCTGGAACAGGGAGAGTGATGACCTCTCGGATTACCTCGCTTCTGCCACCGGGTATCCTGTCCTCCAGGTCCGGACAGGGGAAGTGACAAACACCAACGTACGCGAAATCCGGGGCTGCATCCCGGGAGAGGCGGTCTTTGTCGATGGAATCGTGATCGGGAGAGCACGTGACACGAAAGTTGTGCTCACCCAGGAAAATGGCAGGATCGTTCCGCTGTCGGGCCTTATCCCAAAGATCCATGGCCTTGAAAAGATCCACCGCCGGGGCTGCCTGGATGTGACGAAGGCCTGGTGCAAAAGTGGTCCTGTGAGGCGGGCAGATCCCGTGACCATTACACAGCGGCGTGATGAGGGCCTGGTGGTTTATATCGATCACTGCGGCCATGAGCTCTATTCAAGGGTGGATGATCGCACCTGCGGTGTCGTGAGCGTCGGTGACGATACCACTGCAGTGTGCGGCCACATTGGGGCCCACCTGGGACTTCCTGTCCTCGGGGTCGTGGATGGTGACGGGGATGACGTGGTCGGGCCGCGCTTTGCGCCAGGGTCTGTCATCCTCCATGTGCTGGAGGGCAGGGATGACGATCTCGGCCTTGAAATCAGGGATAAAATCAGCGATTCCCCGGTAAAATGGATGGAATTTGTGAAGGATATCATCTCCTCCCTGGGTCCCAGGGTAAGCGTCGAGATCCCCGGGCATCCCGATTGATTCTCCTGAAAAACACGCAAACGTGAGTTTGAAGCCTGGACGATCGGCCAAATGGGTGGTCCGGAAGCGGGAATTATTCCCCTGACTGCTGGCGGTAACGCTCCCTGATGCCGGATAGGGTTTCTACTTCGTCGACTGCCTTGTCGTCCCGGATCCGTATGAAGCGGGGGAACCGAAGGGCAAAGCCGCTCGGGTAGTTGGGGCTCTTCTGGATCTCCGAATATCCCACCTCGAATACAAGGAAATGCTCAAATTTTACCTCTTTTCCAGAGCGGGATATCACGTGGTCTTTCAGTATTTCATAGGCGTCTGCCAGCTGTTCGTCAGAGAACCCGGTTGCAACTTTTGAGAGCGGGACGAGTGCTCCGTTGTCCCTGCATGCCAGCAGAAAAGAACCAAACAGGTGGGCCCGTTTCCCCTCGCCCCAGTCTGCTCCGATCACCGCCAGATCGAGAGTATCAACAGAAGGTTTTATCTTAATCCAGTTCTTCCCCCTGATCCCCGGCGTATATGGCGATCCCGGGACCTTGAGCATTATGCCTTCATGACCCAGAGCCAGTGCCTCATCGTATATCTTTTCGATGACCCCGGAGTCGTCGCTCACGATCTGCGGTGCAACATGCCCTGTCACGACGCGCTCAAGCAGTCTTCTTCTCTCGAAGAGGGGTCTGTCGATCAGCGTGTCTCCATCGAGGTACAGTATGTCAAAGATATTCGGGATCAACAGTATCTCTTTAGAAATTGCGTCAATCCCGTGTTTCCTCCTGAATCTCCGGAGAACCGTCTGGAAGGGCAAGGGTTTTTCATCCTTTATTGCAATGACTTCTCCGTCAAGTATCACTTCGTGATCGGTTGCAGAATCGAGCATCACGATGATGTCAGGAAGGGCATCGGTCACGTCTTCGAGTTTTCTCGAGTACATCCTGCACTGGTCGCCTGATTTGTGGAACTGGAACCTGCTTCCGTCATACTTGTACTCTGCGGCAATCTCCCCGTTATCTGCGATCGCCCTGGAGATTGTCCCCTGCTGTGCAAGCATCATCTTCACGGGATGGAAGATCCGGATGTGGACATCACACAGGGCATTCTCTCCTCTCTTTGCAAGCAGGGCAACCTCTCCAAGATCGTTTAGGGCCTGGTGTGCATGCTCGACGAGCGAGGAATCCACGGAAAAGGCCTTTGCTATGGCCTCCCGTGCATTCCCTTCACCAACACCGATACGGAAATCCTCCAGAAGAAGCCTTGCCAGGTACTTGCCCTCTCTAGGAGTTGCGATGGAGAGAAGGGAGCGGATGATATTCAGTTTCTGCTGTTGCGAAGACCTTCCGCCCGCCCTGGCGATTCTTTCCAGGTCACGATAGACGCTGGTCAGGGTCATCTGTTCCGTCTGCTCGAAGAGCTGTTTCTGGATGGTTGCAGTCTGTGCCGAGCGGGACGAATACGATTCACTCTTTCTCGTCAAGAGGATCTTCTCAAATGCTGTTCCCACGTCACCGGCCTCGTTGATATCGTCGATGATGTCATTCCGGGTTGCATCGATCATCCCTGTCATGGCGTCGTACAGGAGGTTGGGCCCGATACCGATCTTTTGCGGGCTCCAGTCCGGAAAGATCCGTCCCATCACGAACCGGGTGAAGATCGGCAGCTCAGCATCGTCCAGTGTTGGCAGGACCCTGGCGATCAGATCGATCATGTCAAGCCGTCCGGAGATCTGTTCCAGCTGATCGGCATAGCCGGCAAACTCGGAAAATAGCATGATATCCTCTTGTCCAGAATTTCGACCGGCGATCGGATAAGAGTTCTCATAATCGGGTGAGGTGCGGAGATTCATGGGGAATATAAAAAAGAATACAAGGCCATTGTGTCTCCCGATTAACCGGAGACGTGATTAAATTGTAATTCTGCGAAATCCAATTGATTTCAGGACGGAAAATATACTTTCATATATTTTTACGAAGAATATATCCGTATGGAAGGGGCTTGGCAGCCCGATGCCATCATCGACAGGAAGATTGGCGAGGTGAAGAAGGATCTCTTCGAGTACATCGAGAAGAACTCGGATAGGATAGACTCCAATATTCCCATATTCTTCGGCCACGTCATCGATATCCTGGAGAAAAACTTCCCCGACCTGCCCGATGCCGCACATGACCGGTTCATCGACGATGCTACCGTAAAGGTGCTTGAGGTCTCCGGGCGGTCAACGGATGTCGAATATATCGAAAAACTCTTCAAGCATGCCGTCAGGAACAAGCGAAGGCCGGGTGGGCGGGTAATCTTCGATATCGTGCTTGGAATCAAGATGATCGATTTTGGCAAATACTCCGAAGCCATTGAAGTCCTGAAAAAATACCGGACCACCGATGCGATTGTCTGTACCGCAATCGCCTACAGTTACTATATTCTCTCGACCGATGAAGTAACCCCTGATCAGCGGACCTTAAAAGCGAAACCGAGCCAGATGGCCCTGAATGCGCGGGAACAGATGATCGAGCTGGCAAGGCTCCGGCCCCCGGTAAACCGGCTGAAGTTCCCGCAGGTGGTGCAGGATTTAAAGATCAACAAGATCTTCTGGTACATGCTCAGGCTTGCATTGGAATGGTTCCCGCAGGAGTCCGAGTTTATTAAAATCGGTCTTGAGAAGGCAAAAAAAGATGGAAACAGGGAGATGAGGGGAGAACTCTTGAAGATCGCTGCGGAACGGTATTACAGCGATATGTTCTTCCTCCGCGATCTCTACCACTTCAAGCTCGAGGCGAGGGATGCGGGAGGTGCGACGGCGGTGGTGCGGCAGATGATGCAGCAGCACCCCGATGAGCTCGAGCCCGTCTATTACGGTCTTCAGCTCTCCATCATATCGTCCCAGAACTCTGCATACCAGAAATTCCGGGAAACTGCCATCTCGAAGGGTATCCCGGGCCAGGCAATTCTTCTGCTCGATTTCGCGTTTGTAGTCATGAGCGGGCAGCAGAGTGATGCTGTGGCATGCCTCGAAGACATGAAGAAGAAACTGCAGAGCAAGAATCATCTCGTCACCCTGCTGGAATACGTGGCAGGAGATATCTATTCAGAGGACGAAAAACGGTCGAAGGCGGCAAAAAAGGTTTTTCTCGACTCTATTGACCAGTACTGCATGCGGTTACTCAAGATGAAGGACTAAATCCCCCGGGGCGCTGGTCAGATGCGAATCTGCCCCGGCCACCCGTTCGAAGGCCCGGGGTTCTGTGCAATGGTAACGTTGATGCTGTCGAGGTAGATGCCAAGGCCGTTTTGGGCCGAATTCATTGCCTTTTCCGGGGTGTTGTTTATCTCGCTCAGGTGTGCCAGCATGACTTCATGGATGTCGGGGCAGCAGTCCCGGAGAAATCCTGCTGCATCGCGATTGGAGAGATGCCCCCGTCGAGACCGTATCCTTCGCTTCAGCATCTCGGGGTACGGCCCGTCCCTGAGCATGTCAGGGCAGTGGTTGCTCTCCAGGACAAGGGCGTCGCATCCCATTAATCTCTCACGGATCCGTGCGTTGATGACACCGGTATCAGTGCAGCACCCGATCCTGATGCCGTTTTCCCTGATTGTGAACCCGGCCGGTTCGCGGGCATCGTGTGACGTCTCGAATGCCTGTATGGTGAAATCCCCGATCTGGTACTGCTCGTCATAACAGAGCCGTTGTGCCCTGACCGGGGCCCGGGTACATTTTCTGTGTTCGAGAAATTCACAGAGTGTCCCGCCCGTTGCATAGACCGGGACAGAGAGGTGGCGGGCGAGTGCATCCACCCCAGATATGTGATCAGTATGCTCGTGGGTGACCAGGATGCCGCATATGAGATCCCTGTCTCCTCCCGCCTCCCCAAGACGCCTTAAAAATTCCTTTCGCGAAAGGCCGGCATCTACAAGGAGAGCGCCGCTATCCGCTTCAATATACAAACAATTTCCCTTGCTCCCGCTTGCCAGGGCAATACAGCGCATTGTGAACTAGTTTACGTGTTCATGGCATATACAGGCGTCGATTGCGAAAGTGTGCTCGCGTGAGACCTGCCAAAAAAATGCCCTGATACGCTCCCTTAAATCAGGCAAACAGGGGTGGACTACCGGTATGCAGTTACTCTGTCCCTCTGTGCGATGTGAATACGCGGATTCGTGCCGGGAAATCAGTCAATCCTGACAACGTGGACGGCACTGGCTTTGAAATATACATGTACCGATCTTCCCTCCTCTATCTCAAGTTCATCGAATGAGCGCTTCGTGATGACTGATATGAGCCGGATACCGCAGTCTATCCGGACTTTGACCATGGGTCCCATTGCAACTACTTTTGTTATCCGGCCCAGGAACCGGTTTCTCAGGCTGGAACCGGGAAACTCAACCGTCGAAAGAACAAGGTCCTCCGGGCGAATGTATGCCGTCACCCTGCTCCCTGTCGGACAATCACTGGTCGCAGCGATGTCGTACCCCTCGATATCGATAAGCGCCAGACCTTCTTCGTTGTTCTTCACCATTCCTTCAAGAATATTCTCGACTCCCACCATGTGGGCGACATCCCGGTTTCGTGGTTGGTAAAATATCTCGTGAGCGGTGCCTGTCTGCCCTATCGTCCTGCTCAATACCACCGCGATACGGTGGGCCAGCCGCTGCCCCTGGTCCATATCGTGCGTCGAGAGAATTATTGTGGTCCCGAACCTGGAATTTATGGTATGTACGAGGTTCTCGACTTTCTCCGTCGAGACCGGGTCGAGGTTTGCCGTCGGTTCATCAAGCAACAGGACCTCGGGCCGGGTGACAACAGCACGTGCGATGGCAACCCTCTGCATCTCTCCGCCTGAAAGGGTCGAAGCCTTGCGACTTTCGTAGCCGGAAAGCCCTACCAGTTCCAGCGCTTCCGGTACGCGCTTTCGAATATCCTCGACCGGGACCTTCCTGAACCTGAGCGGGGCTGCAATATTGTCGAAGACGTCACCTCTCAACGCAGCAGGTTTCTGGAATACCATGGACATGCGCCGCCTGAGCTGGAGCCGGGTCTTTTCAGGGCCCGAGGTGTCGATACCTTCAAAGAAGATCTCACCTTCTGTTGGAACGTCCAGCAGGTTGATCAGTCGGAGAATTGTCGATTTCCCCGTTCCACTCGGCCCGATGAGGGTAAAGATCTCACCCTTCCTGATCGTCATACCGACGTTTCGAAGTACCTCCTTCTCACCGAAATTCTTGTATACTCCGATAAGTTCTATCATCTGGTCAGCGCTCCTGCACGAGAAAGAGAATCGTGGTTACAATCAGGGCGATGAAGAGCAGGATGAGTCCCAGCGCAATGGAGAGAGGAAGGTTCCCCTGCGAGGTCTCGAGTGCAATTGCCGTGGTGAGGATTCGGGTATATCCCCTGATGTTTCCGCCGATAATCATGGCCGCTCCGACCTCGGATATGGCGCGTCCAAAACCGAGAATGACTCCGCCAAGTATTGCAAACCGTGCCTCCTTGATTATTGTGAGGATGCTTTGGAATTCGTCCGCTCCAAGCGAGACAATCGTATCCTGGATGTTCTTTCTCACGCCGGAGAGGGCGATCAGGGTCATCCCGATCATCAGGGGGATGATAAGCACCATCTGGCCGAATATCATGCCTGTGGGTGTGAACATCAACCCGAGGAAGCCAAACGGGCCGGAACGTGAAATAAGAAGGAAGACGAAGAGGCCTGCCAGCACGGTAGGCAGTGCATAAAGAGCCTGGATAATCGTAATGAGTCCTTTCTTGCCTCCAAACTCCCTGAAATGAATCAAACCTCCCAGAGGTATTGCGATAATTGAAGCAAGAAACGTCGCAGAGAGTGAGATGAAGAGCGAGCGAATGGTAATTCCCATGACTTCAGGGTTGAGGGTAACGATGAGCTGGAATGCCTGGGTGAATCCTTCAATTATATCATTCATGATACGCGACCTGGGTGGAGTCGGAGCACCTGATCACCATGATAATACCGTGGAACGCTGGATCTTCCATGATGTGGTGTAACCAGTATTATACTTATTCAAAAAATAATTAAAATGAATCGGTTAACCTGGTGATATAACAAGTGGTGTACACACTATCCGGAAGCCCGCTTCTGTATCTCCCTGAATATATCGGCCCCAAGAACCCTGATTCCCTCGTCGTGATACGTTTCCAGGAGAAGGTCCAGATATTTTTTCGTCCCTGCCGTTGTTGTAAAGATCCCAATTCTTTCTGCCCTGGTAACCAGCTGACTCTCTTCCATCATCGCAAAGTACGGGAGGACATAGTAATGGGGAACTCCCAAAAAATCTGCGAGAGCGCGTGTCGTGGGAAACTTGATCCGTATGTCCTGCCCGGAGATGTTGAGAGTGATCGCTCCATCGATCAGGAGGTGAATCCGGATTGCAGCGTCGAAGATGAGATCAATGTTTAAAGCGGGCATAGGCTGGGATAGGTTCAGCGGGAAAGCTGATAAAAGAATTGAAGATGTGGAATCAAAAAAGTAAGAAAAGAATTTATCCTAATTAATGTTTCTTCTTCTCCTCGTCTGGGATCTCTTCCAGGTATACCACTTCAGCCCCGATGTCCTTTGCTATCTGCTCGATCTCGAACTTCCTGAAATGAGTGAGCTCGATCTGGACCTGGCCTCCCGTTACCGCAACAATCCGGAACATCGGCTGTTTTGCGCCCTCCCGGACTTTTAATCTCTCTCTTACGTATATCTTTACCATCACCAATCACTTCCTTTCATGCTCCGTATAACTCCTGAACAGTTATAAACCTTATCTCACAACTGTTATATCAGTTGTTATATCAATAAATTCTGTTAGCTTTTAATAAATATAAATCTATGTATACGCAGATGAAACGGAACCGGTTTGAGATGGAAAGTGAGCTGAAAGGAGAGTCACTGGCAAGAATCGGGCTTCTTCGTGCATATGAACATGTCCCCCAGCTGAAGCTCATGCCTGATCTGAACGTGGTGAAGCTCGGAGGTCACGGCATCATCGATTACGGAAAGGATGTGGTCCTGCCATTGGTGCAGGAGATCGGAGAGCTCTCAAAGGAATACAAGATCCTCGTGGTGACCGGAGGGGGTGTGAGGGTGAGACACATCCTTGATATAGGGTTGAACCTTGGGATGCCCACCGGTGTGCTTGCCGAACTGGCGGGTAAGATCAGCGAACAGAACGCCATCATGATGTCCATCCTCCTCTCTCCATATGGTGGAATGAGGATACATACTGCCGATCTGCTGGAGCTTCCCATGCTTTTGAGACTTGGAGTCCTCCCTGTCACCCATGGAACCCCTCCATATGGCCTGTATGAACAACCGGCTGAAGTCGGCTCGATACCCCCCAACAGGACTGATACCGGAGCATTCCTTGCCGCAGAGGTTCTTGGGGCCAGGAATCTCGTGCTGGTAAAGAACGTGGATGGCCTCTTCACGAAAAATCCGTTCAGGCATCCTGAAGCAGAGCTGATCCCCGATATCACCGCATCCGAGCTTCTCGATATGGAGATGCATGACATGGTCCTCGAGCCGAAAGTCGTGGAATTACTCCGTTATGCAAAGAACCTCAAATCGGTCAGGATAGTAAATGGCCATAAACCGGGGAATATCCGGCGGGTCCTCGAAGGGGAGGATGTCGGGACCACCATTCATGCACACTGACTAACAGAAACCGGATTATTAAGGATTGAATCAGATCGTGAACGGTTCAGAGGATGAGAATATTCCAAAAATCCGGTTCGATCTCTCCGAGCTGGCCGGCAGCATGGGGGATTTTGGAACCATCCTCCCGCTGGTTCTGGCAGTCGCCCTGGTAGCCGGGCTGGATATCGGATATATCTTCTTATTTTTCGGCATCTGGTTTGTCATCAGCGGTCTTCTCTATCGCGTTCCGGTTCCAGTAGAACCCATGAAGGTGATCGCGGTGATCGCAATCGCCGAAGCGATCGGACCGGGCGAGATTGCGGCGGCGGGGATCCTGCTCGGCGTGATCTTTCTGGTGCTTGGAACGGGCAACTGGATGAACCTGCTCGAGAAGTGGATCCCGGACAGTGTGATACGGGGAATCCAGCTTGGGCTTGCCCTCCTTCTCCTCAAAACCTCGGGAGGCTTCATGCTCGAGGATCCGATCTATTTTGTATTCGGTGTTGCGATAATCGTCGGGATCTTCCTCTTTTCCCGCTGGCGAAAAATCCCTGACCTTTCCTCCCTGGTACTCATCTTCCTTGCCCTGGGAGCGGGAATCCTCGTTCACGGGGTGCCCCAGCTCGTCTTTCTGTCACCTCCAGCGCTGGTTCTCCCAAAAACCGATGATTTTATCCCGGCTCTTTCAGTGCTCGTCATCCCGCAGGCCCTTCTCACCCTGACCAACGCCATCCTGGCAACCTCGCTCCTGTCCCGCGATCTCATGTCAGTGAAGCTCATGCCTGCCCGCCTGTCACGCACAATCGGCCTGATGAACCTGGTATCGGTGCCTTTCGGGGGGATGCCAATGTGTCACGGTGCAGGTGGAATGGCAGGGATGTACCGGTTCGGGGCACGGACAGGAGGTGCGAATATCATCGCCGGGGGAATATTTGTGATCCTGGCTCTTTTCTTTGCGGGACCGTCTATGGTCAGCCTGATATCCGTCGGGGTGTATGGAGCCCTGCTTGTCTTTGTTGCGCTCGAGCTTGCGAAGCATGCCTGGAAAACAGAATCAATCGCGGTGACCATCACCATCGGAATACTCTCGCTCGTATTCTCGATGACGGTAGCATTTTTTATCGGTATGGCACTCGCCTATCTCCTTTTGTATATCGAAAAAAAGCAATCGGCCTTCCACCCGGATTGAACAAAAGGAAAGGTGAATCTCATTCCCCACAGATCACTCTTCCTTTTGTCCATATCCGGTAGCACTGAATCTGATGCGGTACACGGGGGTTCCGAGGTTCAGACATGGAATCGAGTACGCATCACCACACAGGCCCCAAACCCATGTGGGCAAAGATAATATGGATAACAATAGTAAATAAAACTTGTTGATTATAGTCAATTATTAAACAAAAAAAATTTATTTCCAACTGTCGGCAGTAAAATTCAACGAATTTGAATTATTTTGTACTTAATTATATATCTTAGTACGTACAATCGGTAAACGATCTATGCCGATTGTCGAGAATTCGAACGTTACCATCGCCCATTTGGGAATTGTGGCAGGCATGATCGACACCCTCGGCATCGTCGAGTACATCGATAAGGAAATACCCAAGAAACGGCATCACGCAGTTACCCACGACGAAACAACCAAGGCTCTTCTTCTCAACGGCCTTGGATATGTCGAACGCCGGTTATTCCTGATGCCGGAATATTTCGAAGACATCGCAACGGAACGCCTGATCAAGGAAGGGATCAAGCCCGATCAGCTGAACCAGTATGTTTTCGGAGAATGCCTTGACGCAATCGCCGCATATGGGCCGACTCGCCTGTTTACCGGAATAGCGCTTCAAATGCTATCCAAAACTAGGACAGAAACACTCAGGCTCCATTACGATACGACATCGATCAACGTCACCGGGGAATACGACTCGGGGTTCAACACCCGGTTAATCAAAATCGTTCACGGCCATTCGAAGGATCACCGATCAGATCTCAAACAGTTCATCATTTCCCTGGTCACGAACCAGCACGGGATTCCCCTCTTCATGGAACCCCTGTCTGGCAACGAATCCGACAAGAAGACACTTCTCCGGACCATAGAGGAAGTCCGGAAAAACCTGGTGACAGACGAGACTATCTATCACATGGCCGATTCTGCACTGTATTCCGCCGAAAATGTTGCCCGTCTCGGCGACCAGTGCTTTTGGATAACACGTGTTCCAGAGACGATCAAGGAAGTCCAACAGATCGTGCAGTCAAATCCTGATTGGATCAGTTGCCGGGACAGTCGGTACAAATACGCCACGTTCACGAGTTCCTATGGAGGAATGCCCCAACGATGGGTTCTTTTCCGGTCTGAAGAACAATACCGGAAGAGTCTTTTGACCTATGAAAAGAACCAGGTGAAAGGCCTGGAACGTGATAAGACTGCTCTTCACAAACTCTGTGTAAAAGGATTTGCGTGCGAAGCCGACGCCAGAATGACCGTGGAACGCTGGCTGGCGAAACATCCCCGGTACAGCCTGGAGCATCTCGATATCCTCGAAAAACACCAGAGAAGCTCAGGTAAACGGGGCAGACCGAGAAAGGACGAACATCTTGAGAAGATCTATCACGTCGACGTTCGTCTCACGTTCGATCCGGTCGTTGTAGCGCACGAAAAGGAACTGCTGGGTCGGTTCCTTCTCGGGAGCAATGATCCGACGATCGATCCGGAAGTTATGCTGGAGTACTACAAGGAACAGAGCACTGTCGAGAGGGGTTTTCGGTTTATTAAAGATGGCAGGTTCCACGTATCCGAAGTGTATCTCGAGAATGAGAACCGGATTGCCGCGCTTGCAATGATCATGGTGCTCTGTCTCATGGTCTATTCAATCACTGAATGGCAGTTCAGGAATACATTGGCTACGAAGAATGCAACGATTAGGGACCAGTATAAGAAGCCGACTAGAAAACCCAGCGCGAAGTGGTTGTATTTCCTTTTCCGGAGGGTCAGACAGATCGAAGAAATTGTTGATAACAGGCGGATTTGCCAAATTCTCAATTATACTCCTGAATTAGGTGATATCATTCACTTGCTCGGGCCGCCGGTGGAAAAATATTACTCGCTCAAAAATTAATGCCGAGTGTCGGTTATCTCTCTCTAAACCGGTGAATGGTAGATCCGGACACGGGCGGCAATGCAAAGGACAGGGACAGAAGAAAATACTGGCAGAAATGAAAAGGAGAAAGGATTAGATCCTGATATTCTCCTTCATTCACCCCCTGATGTCTGTTGCTGGTGATAGCATTTCAGAGGTATCAGACATGGAATTCGATACACGATCGCCACACAGGCAAGGAACCCATGTAGCCAGGATAGTCTTGACTTACATATTAAATAAAAGATGCCCTTTTGTTTTAAGAGTCAAATAAAAAAAGTTAATTTTTAAATTTAGGCGGCGACCGGAGTGGTCTCTGTCGCCGGGCTCGTGCAGTCACAGTCGAACTGCTCACAATCACCGCTCATCGGTGAGAAGAGGTTCTTCCCGTACGTATCTACGCCGAAGCTCCCGATCTCGTCCTGGATCTCCGGCGAGGTGAGGAAGTCGACGAAGTTGTTCGCCATGGTGATCTCGTCAGATGAGAATGCCTCGTTATACACGGCTATCACACTGTACACATTCAGCAGGATGTCGCCCTGGTCTATCAGGGGGACAATATCGAGGTCGCCCTTGTATGCCAGGTAGGTACCTTCGTCTGAGAGAGTGTATGCCTGTTTCTCGTTGGAGAGTTGCAGAGTCTCGCCCATCCCCCTCCCTGCCTCGATGTACCAGTCGCCTGATTTCTGAATATCTGTCGCATAATCGTATCCGGCAGCTGCCCAGATGGCTTTCTCCTTGGAATGTGTTCCGGAATTGTCCCCCCTGGATGCAAACTGGACGCCCGGAGTCGCAGCCATGCCCATGTCGTAGAGTTTCTGGAATGCAGCTTCCGGATCCATTCCCCTGATGCCTGCCGGGTCATCATCCGGTCCGACGATGATGAAATAATTATAGGCAAAACATCGTCTGTTCAATCCATGCCCTGCGTCCATGAATGCCTGCTCCTGGGCTGGAGAATGGACAGCCAGGACGTCGGCGTCACCGCGACTGGCAATCTCTATCGCCTTTCCCGTCCCCTGCGAGGTGATCAGGAGTTCAACATTGTATCTTTCTTCAAACATCGGCTGTAAGTGTTCCAGGAGCCCGGTATCATACAGGCTGGTGGTTGTTGCAAGCAGTAACTTCTCTTTCGGACCGACCGAAGTCGTGGGCTGAGCTGTCGGAGTGCCTGTTTCAGGTGTCGTTGTACAACCCGAAAAGAGGACACCTCCCACAATTACAGCAGCAAAGACCAGAATAAGGATAGACTGGGAATTTTTGTTCATTATTACCACACATACCCATTTGCGGCATCTGTAATCAAAATTTCCTTTTATCTTCATGTGAAAATTAAATCAATTGTATTACCAACTGAATATACCAACTGTTTCCCGATCCTCAAAATATCTTTTTCTCTCCTGTCAACGTAAAAGCTCATTAGCATGTGGAAGCCAGTGAGTATTGAGTGGTGGCTGAATAAACGCAGAGCGGATATAACGTCAGTAAAAGACGCGGTCAACGAGATCATCGGGCAGGTCAGGTCCGGGGGCGACGAGGCTCTCCGCGAACTGACCTCCCGTTTCGACAGGATCGTACTTGACGACATCCTTGTTAACGAGGAGAGGCGCGAGTCTGCCTACGATGAACTAAAACCCGCTCTCGTTGAAGCGATCATCGAAGCGGAATCCAGGATCTCAAGGTTCCACGAGATGCAGAAGCCCCGGGATCTCTGGCTCGAGGAGGTTGAACAGGGTGTTATCCTCGGGGTAAAGACCACGCCTCTTGATAGGATAGGCGCATATGTCCCTGGCGGAAGAGCGGCATATCTCTCCACGGCCCTGATGTGCGCAGTTCCCGCCCGGGTAGCAGGGGTTGGATCCATCTGCTGCTGCACTCCGCCGCCCGTGCATCCTGCAACCCTGGTCGCCCTGGACATCGCAGGCGTCGACGAGGTCTATTCCGTCGGCGGTGCCCAGGCGATTGCCGCCATGGCGCTGGGCACCGGGAGTATTGCCGCAGTGGACAAGATCGTCGGGCCTGGAAACGTCTACGTGACCCAGGCCAAGATGCTTCTCCGGGAGGAGGTAGAGATTGACTTTCCTGCAGGACCAAGCGAGATCGGCATACTGGCTGACGGATCGGGCGATCCCGAGTACATTGCTGCAGACATTCTTGCCCAGGCGGAGCATGACCCGGACGCAGCCTGTCTCCTGGTCACCACGGACGCCGGCCTGGCGGAAAAGACCGGAAAGGCGCTGGAGGACATGGTCCTTGAGGCAAAACGAAGGGATATCATCTCGAGATCGATCGGAAATACGGGATATATCCTGGCAGATACACTGGAAGAGGGTGCAGAGATCATGAACCTGGTCGCGCCAGAGCATCTCTCCATCCAGGTACATGACCCGCTTGATGTGATCCGGATGGTCCGTCACGCAGGATCCATATTCGTCGGAAGATACTCCCCGGTTGCATGCGGGGATTATGCCTCGGGAACCAACCATGTGCTGCCAACTGCCGGGAACGCAAAAACCCATTCAGGTCTTGACGTCCGGCATTTCTGCAAGAGCTCCACCATACAGATCATCAGCAGGGAGGGACTGGAGAGAGTTGGCGAGGTGGCCGAACGTATCGCCTGCGCGGAAGGGCTGTATGCACATGCGGACTCGGTCCGCATCCGAAGAAGAAAAACCATCTGAAAAAGGCTGGATTACAGGCTTTTATTCTCTTTTCCGTGCAACAGACGCTGCTGCCGCCAGCGCAACCATGGCGATTGCGGCGCAGGGAGGGCCGAGGGGAGGGGTTTTCTGCGTCTCGATGAACGTGACATTCACCGATGACGAATCGCCGGCAGGCATCCGGTCCATGCCGAGAGGGACGTTTATCACGTAGATGGTGTACGTACCGGGTATCAGGCGTCCTGCGATAAGCCCGGTGTTCCATTCATATTCCCACGAACCATCAGCTGAAACGCGTGCCGAGGTGAAATATCCCTGACCTGCAGGGAGGTTCAGGTTCTCAAGGGTGACTCCTCGTGGGTCAAGTTCCGGACCAATGAGAAACAGGTAGACTGCGATGGTGTTTTCCATCGTGGTCGTGCCTGAAAGAACAATCTGTTCACCGACCTGGCAGACCACTGGGTAGACGGCAATCGTGACCCCTGAGGCTTCGCAGGCAGGTATTCCGGTACACAAGATGAAGAGAAGAATCAGGAATCCCAGATATCTGCCTAAAACAGCGTCGTTTCTCTTACACGGTGTTCTATCAACCCGTTGCACCATACAAATTCCTGTATCTTCCCCACTCGATCAGAAAAAACAAAAAACGGTCAGAACTCCACGACCATGACCGCTTCTTCCTCCTCTTTTAACTCATCCCGGATATGATCGGCATCAAACGAGTAGCTCTCCCAGGGATCATAATCTTCGTACAGTTCGCACTTATCGAGTACATCCACAAATTCCTTCAAAAAAATCCTGGGAATAACGTCGATTCGTCCACCGAATTTCCCCGTCACCTTCTGTATCATCGCCCGGATGAACCTGTGGGTGACCCTGCTCCGGTCAACCTCCGTGTATGCCTCCGAGTAGATGTCCATCACCTTGAGGGCGACCTGCTCCAGTTTCCGGGAATTGAATTTTGAAAGGACAATCTGCGGCTGCCGCGGATTCCGGAAATCGTCAGCCTGTATCACGTTGATCCTGTCAAAAAGCGAGGGGAGAGACCTGATGCCCCTGGGCCCCTCGAAGAAGGCAGGGGTTCCGGTAAACAGGAAATAGCAATGCGGCATCTCCCCGCGATCGAGAATGTCGACGACCTGGCGCAGGACATTGTATCCCTTCTCCCGCTGGTTCCTGGCCTGCGACTGGGTCGTCTCAACCTCGTCCACGGCAACTGCAAGCCCCGCATACCCTGCAGCGACGATGATGCGGATAAGCCCTCTCAAGAAGATCAATGCCACGCTCTCGTCGATATCCCCCCTGATGCCTGCTTTTTGCTTGAACTCTCTCCCGACATTGGGTTCGGCACAGATCCATCCGATCGCAGCCTGTGCAGTCTGGAAATCTCCTGCATTGTTTGCCCTGTAATACGTGCGGAGCGCTGCGGCCAGGGACGTGTTCATCTCGCTGATACCGGCAAGCGAGGTCTCAATCTCTTTTACCGTCGCCTTCTCGAGCGTCTCTTCATCCATGTCTTCCCTGGCAACCTTGAGGATCTTCTCCTCAATACCAAACAACCAGCTGTCGATTATCGCCTTCTGGGCATGTTCCTCCTCCGTGGTCCGCATCGTGGCGCAGATCTGCTGGTAGATACCTTTCAGCTTGTGGAGCGGTGCTGTCTGGGATATCACCACGTGTGAGGTCACGAAATTCTTTGAACGGGCGATCTCAAGTGCCCGTGCCACCAGGAATGTCTTCCCGCTGCCGTATTCACCGCGTATAAATTTTATATCGCCTCCACCCCTCGTGACAAAATCAAGTTGTGTTGCGATCGTCTCTTCCTCGACATCAAGGCCGACTGCGATCCGCTCGAGTCCACTGGCAGGGACCGTCCCCCGCCGGAGAGCGTTGATGATATTCATACTCTCCAGTCCGCGGGTTTTTGTCTGTTCATGCCCCGCAATATTCGTATATCTCTCCATATTGACCAACTCCTTTCTTCTCAATTATCTGTACTCCCTTCAAAGCCGATTTTTGCAGCAATCTGTTGACATATCCGGCGGCTCTCCGCGTCCCAAGCAGGGTGCGGAGGTCCATCTCGTTCGCCCGTCCGTGTGCTTTCAGAAAATCAACGATCTTCTTCTCATTCTCATCAAGTTCCAGGAGTGCGTGAAGCGTCTCGGCAGGAATTTCATCCCCTGGCCTCTCATGCTCATCGGCATGAAAGAGGGGGATATCATACAGCGTCCTCTCCTTGCATGCCTCGAGCAGTGCAAGAAAATCTGCGGGGGAGAGATCGCGGGGGCGGGGTGGTATGATGTCCAGTCCCCTGAGGCATGCCTCCTTGCACCCCGGAAAATCGTTCTCCTCGATCGCCTGTGCTGCGGAAAAGAGCAATGACTGCGCAAGATATTCCAGGCCGTGGGAATTCAGCATTGATATCCTTGATTCAAGCCGTTGGATCAACCGATCCAGCAACCGCTTCAAGCGGTAGAACCGGGAATCGCCGACAACAAGGCCGGAGATCCGTATGAGATCCTGGGTCTTTTTGATATTATTCACGACATACAGCATGACTTTCTCACATTCACGAAAGTCTTTCTGGTTTGCAAGAAACCGGGCATATTCGCACCCTCCCTCGAGGTAATCACTCCTGTATGCGCGATAATACCATGACCTGGCCTCAGTGAAATCTCCCAGTTCTTCATAGAACCGTGCAGCCGCAAGGAGGCAGATCACGTCCGGCTGCCCGGATACAAGCTCAAGATATATCGGGGCAGCAGTCTTCAGGGGATAAAACGTGAGAAGAAACGTTTTGAACGAAGAGAGCGCCCTGCCGAGGAGCTGGGGTTCGCTCATGAGGATCATCTGGGATCGTATCAAACGCCGGTACTCTTCGAGGGCCCTTTCCCTGTCACCGGCAAGGGCGTATAGTTCCGCGGTCATCAGGTGAATCCCGGCGGTATCGTCTTCATTTTTCCCTGTGGTCATCGTTGAACATGCGTCTATTGCCTCATTGTAACGGGCTTTCTCCTTCAGGAGCCGGATGTGGTCCTGTGCAATGTCATCGTTACTGGTCTTTTTGATTACCGGCGGATAGGCGGCGAGTGCAGCATCCGGATCTCTCCTGGAGAGAGCTGACAGGTACAACCGGGCAAACAGCGGATCACCAGTTTTTTCCATCCCCTCCCTGGCAAGATCCAGTGCGGTATCGATCTCGCCGCAGGAGAGCAGTATCCTGACATACAGGGTATCGGGTACCGTGCTGCCCTTTCTTCCCTTGTAGTATTCGAGAGCCTCGTCAGCCTCACCCGAAGCCAGGAGTGCCTGGATGAGAGTCCGGAAATCCTCTTCCTTTCCGGACAGGTCAAACAGTGTTCGTAAAACCGTGACGGAAGATCTAGGATCGCCGGAGGAGAGGAGATATGCTGCATAACTGCGGAGAGCTTCCTGGTTTTTTGGGTCAAGTATGATTGCCCTGCCATAGTGGGCGATTGCCTGCTCCTCCCCCTTCATCTCCAGTACCTTTCCAAGATAACTGTGAATGTAGGAGGATTCCGGCATCCGGCAGACGAGGTCCTGAAAATATGCTTCGGCTTCGTCCAGCCTGCCCATGTGGAAGAGGTTCATCGCTGATAGGATCACTATCGAGGGATCATCATCGGTGGCAGTGATATCCCTGCAAATCTCGTATGATCTCTCGTAACTCCCTCCCTCGAAAAGCATGAACGCTTCCCGCTTCCTGCCAGGTCCAAGATCCCCTGTCATCTCTTCACCCATGGATACGGAGTTTCAGGAGGCCGGCAAGCATCCCGCCCGCATCTGATCTCGTTACCCTTGAATCACTCATATTCGTCCATTTAATCGGGATTTCCCTGATGGTGTATCCCTTTCTGGAGAGCCGCCACAGGAGTTCCACATCAAATTCGAAGCCGGATGATACCATATCCCCGATAACTGCATCAATAGCTGATTTTTTAAATACCTTTGCCCCGCACTGCGTATCTTTGAATGAAAGGCCGAAGAGTACCCTGATGAGAAGGTTGAAGATCCTGCTCTGGATGCGCCTCGAGAACCCCTGCTTCCTCGGTAGCCGTGATCCTGGCAGCCACCGTGATCCAATCGCACCGTCAAGGGTATTGATCTCTGATACGAGCCGTTCCATCTCCCTGATGGAGGTGGAACCGTCTGCATCCATGAAGCCGACGATGGGTGTATTCGCGATCCTGAATCCTTCGAGTATTGCCTTTCCCTTTCCTCTTCGTTCGCCATGACGCTCCACGTGAATGGGGATACCCGGATTCCTCCTCGAAAAGTCAAGGATCATATCAGGTGTCCGGTCATCGCCGTCGCAGATGAAGATGGAATTCCCGGAAGAGGATTTCAGTTCTTCCAGTACCGCACCTATTCTCTCCTCCTCGTTGTATGCCGGGATCACGAGGGTGTAATCCGGGATGTGTGCGTCTCTCTCGTTTTGATCCATCTTTGTCGCGGGCGTGGGATTCTCCTTCTTCGCTGCAATTTTCGGGTATGAATATCTGTATGCTACTGTTCCTGGTTATTGGGAATCCTGGGTCCAATAAGACTACTGGTGACTGGCAACATGTGTGTAAAGGCCGGTATCAGGTCTGTATCTCTCTGCAATCTCGAGTGCCACCTTTCGAAGTTGCTGGTGCTCCCGTATGCAGGACTCCGGCGGGGGGCTTTCTCGAAGAATCGCAGATGTGTTTTCGGTAACCTGTATCAGTTCTGTCGCTATCAGGGCATTCAACCAGATGAGATCCCGGAGCATGGATTGCAGTTCGGGTTCCATAGGATACATTTGGATGTAATAGTCTTTAATTGCGGCGTTGGGATCCAGCAATTCTTATTGAATAGGTTTTCCAATATAGTTACACCATGAATTATATCGAGAAGATCCGTGCGAAAGGAAGGGATGCAAACCCGTTCTTTTCCCTGATGGGGATAGATGTGGTGGAGATAGAGGGGGGGGATGCAGTGATATCCATGGAGGTTCGGCCCGATATGCAGAATGGCGAAGGCTGGCTCCAGGGGGGAATTTTTACCGCCCTCGCCGATGAGGCGATGGTGCTTGCCATCTACCCGCTGCTCGAGAAGAATGAGCGTCTTGCCACGATATCTGAACACACGACTTTTATCAGCGGCGCCCGGGAGGGTATCCTGTATGCCGCCGGACGGGTGGTGAAGAGAGGGCGGCGGGTAATCTTTGCAGAAGGTGAAGTCAGGTCGGGCGGCAGAGAGGGAAAAATTCTCTCCCGCACAACGGCAGCCTTCGCGGTGGGCAGGGAATAACTCCCTCTTTTTGGACCCCCGAAAACCCTCTTGCAGCGCCGATTGCGCATGGGGGCATAAAACTATCTTTTCCAAGGAACAATAACTGATGCATACCTATGAGAAGGAGCGCCAGGGGATTTCATTGAAGTACATTTTTATTACTGGGGGGGTGATGAGCGGCCTCGGGAAAGGAATTACTGCCGCATCCGTGGGCAGAATTCTCAAAAACCGCGGTTACAATGTCACCGCGGTCAAGATTGATCCATACCTGAATATCGATGCCGGGACCATGAATCCGGGCCAGCATGGTGAAGTGTTCGTCCTGAGTGACGGAAGTGAGGTCGATCTCGATCTTGGCAATTACGAGAGGTTCCTTGACATCGATCTCACATCCTCGCACAACATCACCACCGGGAAAGTATACCGGAGCGTCATCGACAAAGAGCGCCGCGGCAATTACCTCGGAGAGACGGTCCAGATCATTCCCCATATCACGGACGAGATAAAGACTTCAATCAGGAATGCGGCAGAAGAAGAGATTCCCGGCCAGGAGAAAGCCGAAATCTGCCTTGTCGAGGTGGGCGGAACGGTCGGGGATATCGAGAGCATGCCGTTTTTGGAGGCGGTGCGCCAGATGCGCGGGGAACTCCCCGAGCACGACACCGTCTTAATTCATGTCACTCTTATCCCCTCCGATACGATGGGCGACCTCAAGACCAAGCCCACCCAGCACTCGGTAAAGACCCTGCGTGAACTGGGGCTTCTTGCAGATTTCATAGTCGGCAGGTGCGAACGGCCGATCGGGTCGCAGACCAAGCGAAAGATCTCCGCATTCTGTGATCTTGAACAGAACGGGGTTATCAGCGCGGCCACCGTCGCCGATATATATCTCGTCCCGATGGAGCTTGAGAAAGAGGGCATTGCGGATATTCTCGCCGAGCATATGGGCCTGGAGAAGAGAACCGCGAATTCTGACTGGTATCACGTTGTCACCAGGGAATATACCCGCCGGGTGAACGTGGCCATCGTTAGCAAGTACGGGATCGAGGATGTCTACCTGAGCATCAAGGAGGCGCTCAAGCATGCAGGGCGGGCCCTCTCGACCGAGGTGAGGATCTCCTGGATCGATGCCGAGCGGTGCGACGAGAAGCAGCTCGAGGAGTTTGACGGCATCCTTGTGCCCGGAGGATTCGGAAAGAGAGGTATCGAGGGCAAGATCACCGCTATACGTGTTGCACGAACGAAAAATGTACCGTTCCTCGGTCTCTGTCTCGGTTTCCAGCTATCAGTTGTAGAATATGCACGGAACGTGCTTGGATGGGAAGATGCGACAAGCGCGGAACTCGGTGAAGGCAGGCACGTGATCGCCATTCTCCCCGAACAGAAGGATGTCACGGACCTGGGAGGCACCATGAGGCTTGGAAATTATCCGCTTCAGATCAAAGACGATACCCTGGCAATGGAACTCTATGGAAATGGGGAGATAGTCGAGCGTCACCGCCACAGGTACGAGGTCAACCCCCAGTATATCGGGGAACTCACACGGGCAGGCCTGGTCTTCTCGGGATATAACCAGAACCGCATGGAGATATGTGAGATCCCGGATCATCCGTTCTTCCTGGCCACACAGTTCCACCCGGAATTCAGGTCGAGACCCACGAGGCCGTCTCCTCCATATCTCGGGTTTGTCGGGGCCTGCGGAGCGAATAAAAAGTCAAAATAGGTTTGGTTTAAGATGAACACAGAGTCATTTATCGAAGATGCAGTCTCGAAGATCAGGGCTGCTGCAGGAGACTGTCACGTCGTTATTGCCCTCTCCGGTGGAGTTGACAGTTCGGTCTGCGCGGTTCTTGCAGAGCGGGCGATCGGGGAGAGGCTGATCCCCATATACGTGGATACCGGCCTGATGAGAAGAGGAGAGACCGATCGTATCATGCAGCTCTTCGGGCACATGAACCTGCATGTCGTCCGGGCAGCGGACGAGTTCTTTCCTGCTCTTGCCGGAGTCATCGATCCGGAGGAGAAACGAAAAGTCATCGGCGAGAAATTTATCCGTATCTTTGAGAGGGAAGCCAGGAAGACCGGAGCCCCGTGTCTCCTGCAGGGGACCATATATCCTGACCGTATCGAGAGCGAGGGGGGAATCAAGAGCCACCACAACGTGGGTGGTATGCCGGTCGAAATGGAATTTACGCACCTTATAGAGCCCCTTTGTGACCTGTACAAGGATGAAGTCCGCCAGGTTGCGATGGCGCTTGGCCTGCCGGACGAGATCGCCCACCGGATGCCGTTTCCCGGACCCGGCCTTGCCGTCAGGATTATCGGGGAGGTCACCCCGGAAAAGATCGAGGTTGTCAGGGAGGCCAACTGGATAGTCGAGGATGAGATCGTGGATCAGTACAAGCCCTGGCAATGTTTTGCAGCACTTCTTGGGCTTGGAACAGGGGTGAAGGGCGACAACCGGGTTCACGGATGGATAGTGGCGGTCCGGGCTGTCAATTCCCGTGACGGCATGACCGCAGATCCCCTGCAGATCCCGTATGAGGCGCTTGACCGGCTCGCGTCACGGATCACCTCCGAGATTCCGAATGTTGCCCGGGTAGTGTATGACGTCACGCCCAAACCGCCGGCAACGATCGAATATGAATAAACACATATAACCAGGTGAAGATCAGATGAAAGATGAAAATTTCCGCGAAATGGATGCAAAATACTATATGCCCGCATTTTCCAGGGAGATCATGATCTCCCGGGGAGTGGGGTCCCGTGTCTGGGATGCTGACGGAATGGAATATATCGACTGTGTGGCAGGTATCGCAGTCTGCAGTACCGGCCATTGCCATCCCCGTGTCGTTGAGGCAATCTGTGACCAGGCTCGTCGCCTGATTCACTGCTCGAATCTCTATTATGTGCCCCACCAGGCAGAACTTGCAGAAAAGATGGTCGAGATTACCGGTATGTCGAAGGCATTCTTCTCAAATTCGGGAGCCGAGGCCAATGAAGGGGCTATCAAGCTCGCACGGCTGGCCACAGGAAAGAAGAAGTTTGTTGCATTCACCCACGGGTTTCATGGACGGACGATGGGATCCCTTGCGGTGACGCACAAGCCTGCGATCAGGGAGCCCTTCGAGCCGCTCGAGCCCGGCTGCACATTCATAGAATACGGAGATCTGGATGCAGTGTGCCGTGCCGTGGACGATCAGACTGCAGGTGTCTTTTTAGAGCCGATCCAGGGCGAAGCAGGCATCATCATTCCCGACAACGACTTCATCGCAGGAGTGCGCCAATGCTGCGACGATAACGGGGCACTCCTCATCGTCGACGAGGTGCAGACAGGGATGGGGCGGACCGGCAAATGGCTTGGTATCCACCACTCGGGGGTCAGGCCCGATATCGTAACTCTTGCAAAAGGCATGGCCAGCGGTTTTCCAATCGGAGCACTCCTGGCCCGCGATGGGCTTGAATTCAAGAAGAGTGAGCATGGAAGCACCTTTGCAGGCGGTCCGCTGGCCTGTGCGGCCAGCCTTGCCACGATATCTGTGATCGAGGAGATTCTGCCTGGTATCGCCGGCAAGGGTGAACGCTTCAGGAAGGGCCTGGCATCTCACGACCCGAGGGTGAGAGGGTTGATGGTAGGGGTTACTGTCGGAGAGAGGTGTCCCCAGGTGCAGAAGGAGTGTGCCAGGAACGGGGTGCTTGTGAATTGTGCCGCTGATGGAAACCTTCGCCTGGTGCCTCCACTTGTGATCGCCGATGAAGAGATCGATCGCGTGACAGATGTTGTCAACGATGCACTAGGATAGAACAATTCCTTTTTTCCCTGTCGGTCTGGATCGGGCCGTGATGGATTTTTCAGAGTACCCAGGTCCCAGGTACCGGATGTGCCCCGGTTAATGCATCATCCCGGCTCCTGCCTCTCTGCGCCTGTGTGCTACGGACCGGTTAGTTTTTTTTCAAAAACCGAAAGCATAAGCCCGGTGGATTCGATATACATTCTACGGTATTTTGCATGCGAAAAAAAAGCGAGGAAGGGCTTGTACTCAAGGGAATCGTCACTGACATTGACGGGACGATCACTGATTCGTGGAGGCGTATCCACACCGGTGCCATCCAGGCGATACGTGATCGTGTAGACAATGGCAGCGAAGTCATACTTGCAAGCGGGAATACCGCATGCTTCATGGATGCCTTGTGCCGGATGATCGGAACATCAGGCTCATTCATCGGAGAAAACGGGGGAATCTACCGCATAGGATATGGAAACGTCCCCGTGGTCCTCGGGGACCAAACCGTATGCAGGATTGCCCTGGAGACACTGGTGGATCATTTCAGGAGAAGTGGAACAGAACTCGATCTGTACAGCCCGACATACCGTTTTGCGGACCTGGCATTTGCAAAGACGGTCAGCGTCCCTGAGGTCCGTGAGGTGCTTGCGGACATTCCTGTCCAGGTGCTTGATACAGGGTTTGCAATTCACCTCCAGGCGCCCGGGATAAGTAAAGGGACAACATTTACCCATATGGTGGCCGAGATGGGGCTTTCACCGGCAGGTTTCCTGGCGACAGGTGATGCCCAGAATGATATCGATCTGCTCGTATCTGCGGGTGTGGGTGTTGCAGTCGGAAATGCTCACCCGGATGCAGCACGGGCTGCTGACTGGGTTTCAAAAAATTCGTATGGAGAAGGGTTTGTGGAAGCTATCCAGAGATATTCTGCTTATTTTCGCGAGAGATAACGATCCACTATAATATAATCTTTTATATCCTTCACTGCCTCGAAATTGATGAAGAGCCGATCACCCTCGACGCGATAGCCGGATGTGTCGAAAGAGGGATCCGGATACACGATCAAATCTACAACCTGGCCTGTCTCAAAATCCACCACGATGTTCTTGAGGGTCCCGATCATCTTGCCCTCGTTTGTCACAATCTTCTTCCGGGAGAGGCTGCGGGCCATTACTCTGGACATGAAAAGAGTTGTTGAGCTTTTAATATTTAAATATGTTTAAAAATTCATGTGAATTGGCTTTTTAGTTGAATTAAAGCCGTTATTAGTGAATATCTGACTGCGGCACCATCCGATACAAAAACGATAAGCGGATTATCAGCACTCCCTGTCAGGGGAAATCAAGCGAAGTGAAAAAAACGCGGGTACTTCGCCAGCATGTGTGGAAATGAGTGAGAATGAGGATATATGTTGTTGGGGGTCTCTGGATAATTCGATACACTCTGCCAGATTCAATTGCGTCTGCCTTTTCGTCTGGTGCCCATCAGGGCGTACCAGGGATGGAATAGTCCAATTGGACTCTTCCCTTATGAAAACTGCGAAGTGTAAAAACCAGGGGGTATCCGCTTGATCCACCCGGGATATCAAGAGAGATTCAGAGCGACGGAAAGACCCTGATGATGTCTGACTGGGTCAGAATTCCAACCGGTTTATCGTCCTCCATCACCAGGAGCCTGCCTATCTCCCGTTCCTTGAACCTCGTGATAACTTCGAAGAGCTGGATGCTCGATGGCGCTTTCACCACGTCGGTTGTCATAATGGACGATACTTTTTCGTCGAGTGACCTGCCCTTTTCCAGGACGCGGGCGATATCACTCATGGTAAGTATGCCTGCAAGCTTCTCCCCGTCCATGACCGGCGCCCCGTGTATATGGTGGGTATTGAAGAGAGACAGGGCATCCATGAGCGAATCGTTTTGTTTGAGGCTGATAAGCGGACTGCTCATGTAGAACCGGATAGGCTTTTTTGGAAGGGAGATCATCTCGTAGGTGGAGATGAGCAGTGTCTGCGATATCTCGTCCTTTCCATATACCTCGCCCCGTATCAGCAGCTTGTTGACCGGTGTGGGACCAATTGTGATCTGGTCCCCTATCCCGAACGACTTGATGCTTCCTATCACCCTGACGCTTGCCTGGCAGATATCGGGGTGACAGAGTGTGGTAAATGCAATTTCAGCGACTTTTATCCCTTTTAATGTCTCGCCGTCCCTCGCAATCGGCACATCATACTCACCCTCCGTGATGTTGAGGTGCAGTTCCCTGTATGCCTGCTCCGTCGGGTTGTATCCGCCTTTCGGACCCGGTATACCATCAACGAGGCCGATTGCCTTGAGAGCCTGCATCTGGTTGCGGACTGTACCGGGATTTCTTTTTATCACCTCTGCAATCTCTTCTCCTTTTATGGGATGCGAATGCTGGTGATAAAGCGTAATAAGGGTGATAAGGATGTCCTTCTGGATAAGGGATAAATCCATAATGGTTTATCATATGCATTGGCATATATATGTTAGGTTGAAATCCAGTGGAGTTTGAGAAGATTCCGACGGTGCCCACGGCCGACGAGGTTCTGGACAGGTGCTTCCGCCGTGCGGCAGCCAAGATGAAAGAGAAGAAGAACAAGGACAGGGCAAATGAAGAGTTTGTACGGGCCGTCAGCCAGGCCATCCACGATCGCCTGGTCCGGGTCATGCGTTCATTTCCCGAATTTGAGACACTCGCACCCTTTTACCGTGACACTGTCGATATCCTGTGGGGAATCGACCGGGTGAAAAAGGCGCTTGGAGGAGTCGGGTGGGCTGCGAGATGGGCCAGGACACATGGTCCCGGCCTGGCATACCAGACCAGGAAATCTGAAACTCCACAGGTGATCAGGAAGAGGGCTGTCGCACGGCTGTCATCTGTTGTACACCAGATCGATGATGACCTGCGGTTCTTAAACGATATCCGGAATGTCCTGCGGAAACTCCCGCATGTCGAGGATGAGTTCACCGTGGTCATCGCCGGATACCCAAACGTCGGCAAGTCATCGTTCATCCGGCTCGTATCTTCAGCCACACCCGAAGTGGCTTCATACCCCTTCACCACAAAGGGGATCATCGTGGGCCACCGGATGACCGGAAGGGAACGGATGCAGTTCATTGACACACCTGGAGTACTTGATCGGCCCGCAGAGGAGAGGAACGCAATCGAGCGCCAGGCACTGACTGCCGTGGTCAACCTTGCAGATGTCATCCTCTGCATCATCGATGCGACCGAGCACTGCGGATACCCGATCGAAGAGCAGGTCCGGCTCATCCACGAGATCGAATCGCTGACTGACGCTCCGGTTTTGGTGGTGGCAAACAAGTCGGATCTCGTCTATTTTGATGGATACCTCAACATGTCCACTGAGACCGGTGAAGGGATCAGCGAGGTCGTCGACACGCTGATGGGATACCGCGAAAAGAAGGTCTCAGATGAGAAGGGTGAGTGCGAACCCTGCTAAAAAACCTGTAATTGCGCCTCCGTTTATTGGTGGAAGCCCGGCCTGCGCCTTTCCTCTCTGGACGTATACGAGAAGGATGGCAAGCCCAACAACCGATCCGGCTATTGTACCGATCGCGGGAAGATTGATGAATCCCCATACCTGCCCTCCAAGGAAGATGTTTGCCGAGACGACCAGTATTGAGGGCATGATGAGATCTCCCATTCCGATGATATAGGCGGCACGCTCACCTTCACCGATATTGCCCACTCCGTCCCGACGGTAACTGTAGTCCCGGTGTTTCGGGACGACGAACAGGATCGGTGCCTTGATATCCACCACTCCTTCCGCAAGCGTGATCATGTGCTTTGTCTTGTATACCGAGAGGGCGTCGTAGACTGCAAGTATGGTGAGCAGTAATATCACCGGCAGAATATCCAGCGATATGCCGAATATGGAAGCCGCTCCTGCTGCGATAAGTATTCCGAGAATGTCAATGACGTACCACTCGGGGTAGAGGTATAAAACGGCGGTTGCTGCTATCGAGAAGATGAGAGTGGCTGCAGTCGCATACACCGCGTTGGAGAAGACGTACAGGGAAATGGCACTGAATATGTACAGGAACGTAAAGAAGATGGATACTCCGATGATTATACCGATCAGTTTCTTCAACCGGTATTTTATGAGGAGGAGGAGGAATGCGGTAAAGATCAGCAGGAGCACGATAAATACCAGGGGGTTTGCCACTGACGACGGGTCTTCAAAAGCTGCTATCCCCGCGTCCTTCATCGGGAGGGAGAGGAGAAGCGCTCCCAGTTCAACCAGCACGAGCATTGCAGGCATGCTGATGAGGGGCAGTTTTTTGGCTAATTCCATGAAATCCGGGCTCCAGAGATGATAGGTAGTTTAATTAATGGGTGCTCATCATCTAAAAACATGAATATAAGTGAGTATATCGGGGATATAATACTCCTCCTGGTACTGGTTGTCTCAACCCTTCTTCTCGCCACAAACCAGAACTTTACTCCTCAAAACACACTCGCTCTTCTTCTGATCGTGCTCTCGCTCGGTGGGCTGATGGTCATCATTCATTACTCGATCATGAGGATAGAGAGAGAGATGATAAATCGCGAGAGGATGATCAGGGTCAACCTCGAAGAGATCTCGTTGAAGATGGCTCAGAGGTACGACAGCACCATAGCACACGTCGACGGGGTTGTCGAGGAATTCTCAAAGCGGGTGTATCGCTAAAGACCAGGGGTATTGGGGGAAGGATGGGCGTAGCACTTCGTGAAATCCTCGTGGATTACAAGGTATCGGTAACCTGGGAGACGCTCGGGGGAATTGCTGCCGTCGATGCTCATAATGCCCTCTACCAGTTCCTGAGCATCATACGCCAGCCCGATGGCACTCCGTTGATGGATTCCAGGGGAAGGGTGACGTCGCACCTGTCGGGAATCCTCTTCAGGACAGCGAACTTCATCGAAAAAGGGATCCGGCCGATATTCGTCTTCGACGGGAAACCTCCCGATTTCAAGGAGGAGACCATAGAACAGAGGCGGGCGGTCAGGAAGGAGGCAGGCGAACGGTGGCGCCAGGCACTTGAACAGGGTGATGTGGAGGAGGCATACAGGCAGGCACGATCTTCGTCAAGAATCGATGACGAGGTGATAAAGACATCAAAGGCCCTGCTCAAACTCATGGGTCTTCCTTTCGTTGATGCTCCAAGCGAAGGCGAAGCCCAGGCGGCATACATGGTCAGGGAGGGTGAAGCGCAGTACGTGGTCTCCCAGGACTATGATACCCTGCTCTTCGGGGCGCCGGTTCTCGTCAGGAACCTTGCCGTGAGTGGCAAAAGGCGCATGAGAGGGAGGACGGTGACCGTCTCTCCTGAAAGGCTCCTGTTGCCTGATATACTCAATGGCCTCTCCATCTCCCGGCAGGATCTCATCCGGCTGGCCATCCTGGTGGGAACGGACTTCAACCCCGGTGCCCGGGGGATCGGTGCGAAGACCGCGCTCAAGGTTGTCAGGCAGGGAGAATTCGACAGGGTGGCCGAAGAGAAGATGCCTGGAACAGATACCGAAAAGATCCTGGATTTCTTTGAAAATCCCCCTGTAACCAACGATTATTTGCTTGAATGGGGCCCGCCGGACGAAGACGCCATCACCGGGATGCTCTGTGACGATTTTGATTTTTCACCGGAGAGGGTGAGAAGATCCCTGGAAGGCCTGAAGGTGACCGGCAGGCAAAAGACCCTTGATTCATGGTTCTGATTGCCATCAGCCATACCAGGACAGGGCCTATCTCATCTTCTTCCAGACGTGCATAAACCGTTGAATAGCGGTAAAATGACCGAGGATCCCAAAAATCAGGAGAAGCCACCCAAGGTAGGGAAGTCCGTATACGCCCCCCGGGATTGCGATATCCAGTATTCCTGCCACGAGCAGGAGGACGAGTCGATCGGCTCTCCCGAGCACACCCCCGTAAAACCGCCCCACTCCGACCGCCTGCGCCTGGGTGCCCAGGTAGGACGACATCAGGACGCCGGTAAGAGCAAAGACGCCGATGTATGCCACTATTTCAGGGGGATACTGCCATGTTGAAAAACCTCCGGCGAAGATACCGACAATGATGAAGATGTCCGCATACCTGTCCACGGAATGGTCGAAGAAGTCCCCGAGCGGGCCCTGCGTATTCTTCGCCCGGGCGATCGCACCGTCCAACGCATCGAAGACGGCGTTGCAGAGCACCAGGAATGTTGCGGCCAGGATGTTTCCACAGTAGTAGGAGAAGCCTGCACCGATAGCCGCCAGAAAAGATGCTACAGTCAGTGAGTTGGGGGTGATCCCCAGCCGTATGCAGACCGAGACTGTCGGGTCCATGATCCCTTTCACCTTCGGTCTGAACTGGTCGAGAGTCATAGGCTGGTTCCCAGGAAATCTGACCAGTCGATCTCGCCAAATGACGGGGGGATCTCTCCCCTGACAAACATCTCAATCATATCGGTGCATTCCAGGACACTCTTATCTGTTGTGTCCAGTTCATAAATCTGTCTCGCCTCGAAGCCTTCGAGACATTCGATCAGGATGAGATCTATGGCCTCGGCCTCGGCGTTCTCCCTCACCTTCGCCCCGGGATACCCACGTCTCCTGAGCCTGTCCGCCAGCACGTCCGGGCGGCACCGGAGTACCACGATCAGGTCGCATGGGAGGAGGTGGGCAAGATGCCCCTCGACAAACCCCTCTACCGGCGAAAATTCGCTGGCCCAACTCTCTTCATCGATAATGACCGTGTCACGTTCTTCGTCTCTTTCAATCCGGTACGGCCCTGTCGTCTCTGTGAGCCGGACCACGGTGTAGCCCCTCGAGGAGAGTTCCTCTCCCACCGATGATTTTCCTGTCCCCGGTGTCCCGGTAATACCGTACATCATATGCTGTTGATCACGTCCAGGAAGAGCTCGCATTCCCAGTCATCCCCGACACTCACCCTGATATAGTGGTCCTCCAGGCCCTTGAAACTCCGGCAGGACCTGACGATGACACCCCTTGCCGCAAGTTTTTCGGTCATCACGTCACCGGAGCAGGGTGATACGTCAACAAGCACGAAGTTTCCTCCTGACGGGAAAACCGGAAAGGAACACTCTCGTATATACCGGGCTCTCCACCCTTTCACTCTCCGGACAATGCGTTCGACGTGCCCGCGATCTCCGAGAGCGGAGACGGCAGCTGCGGCAGACACACTGTTCAGAGAAAACGGCGTAGCTGCCCTCCTGTAATACGGCAGGATCCAGCCGGGGACGAATGCATATCCCACACGGAGCCCGGCCATGGAGAATGCCTTGGACATGGTCCGCCCGATGACGAGGTTGTCGAACCGTTCCATGAGAGGCCGATAGTCCTGGTCGGAAAATTCCACGTAGGCATTGTCGAGAAAGAGGATACCCTCGATCTCTTCCAGTATACCGGCTATATCATCCGGAGATGTCACGTTTCCGGTGGGATTGTTCGGGGTGCAGAGAAATGAGAGCCTGGCATGGCGGGCTTTTTGTATGAAACTCCCGGCATCCACGTTGAAACTGCCGTCCCGCGGCACCCGGATTACCGTTCCGCCCTGGGCGATGGTGGCCAGCTCATAGAATGAGAAGGTCGGCACCGATATGACAACAGGATCGCCGGCATTCACGAGGAGCCGGAGCAGTGTCTCGATTACGCCATCCATCCCGGCGCCCGTGACGAAGTGGTTCCAGCCATGGTACTGGCCAAGCATGGCTTTCAGTTCACACATATTCTCATCCGGGTACCGGTTGGCCTCCTGCAGTGCCCTGCAGCCCTCCTCGATCACCTCCTTCTCCGGAGGCTCCGGGTTTTCGTTGCTTGCCAGCCTGGCAACGCGTTCCAGTCCGTGTTCGCGGGCGATCTCCTCGGCTTTCCTGGCAAATACGTAACCCTCACCAGTGAAACACTCTCTCACCAGTAATTCAGGGTTTATTCCTGGTAATCTGTTGCTATCCTGTGGATCTGCCGCCATATCAACTATCCACACAAGCTCTGTATCCAATCTAAATAATTCCGTCGCTGGAAAGAGGAGCCACGGATTTTTTTAAAAAATGCAGGAGGCCGGGCCACCGCAGAAAAACGATGCCTGTCAGCAGGGCTTCAGTCCCGCTTCTTCGACCATGAATGTCGCTTCGCCTTCGGGAAGATTGGGGCTGTCCACGAGACGGGCGATACGTTTCCCACCCTTGCTCTTCCGCAGGTAGATACGGAACGTCGCCGTGTGACCGACGATATTTCCCCCGATAGGCTTGGTCGGGTCGCCGAAGAAGACTGCGGGGTTCGACATCACCTGGTTGGTGACGAGCCCCACGGCATTGTTCTCATCAACGAGCTTGAACAACTCGTGGAGGTGCCTGTTCAGTTTCTGCTGCCTGGTGGCGAGTGTCCCTCTTCCTGCGTACTCGGACCTGAAGTGCGAGGTGAGTGAATCGATTATGAAGAGTCTGACCGGTTTTCCGGACTCCTTCATCTCGGCTGCACGTCCCTTTGCACTATCGACCAGGAGCATCTGGTGGTCCGAGGTATGTGCACGTGCGACATGGATGTTCTCGAGGAAATCGGCAGGATCTGCGTCGATTCCGAGGCCGAGCACCATCTGTTCGATACGCTCGGGCCTGAACGTGTTCTCCGTATCGATATAGATGGCACTTCCGTTCAGGCCACCGGCATCTTCGTCCAGCTGCACGTTCACCGCCATCTGGTGAACGATCTGGCTCTTTCCGGAACCGAACTCGCCATAGAGTTCCGTTATTGCCTGCGTCTCGAGACCTCCCCCGAGGAGACTATCGAGCTCGGGAACCAGGGTCCGGAGTTTCCGGATCTCCTTTCTCTGTTCAAATACATCTTTTCCGGTTTTGAATCCGGCTAAGTCGACCATCTCCCTCGCGGCGCGGATCATCTTCTTTGCCGTCGATTCTCCGATCTCCGCAGTCTCGGCCAGGTCGGCGGAGGTCGCGGTGGCGATATTTTCCACCGAGAGAAATCCTGCTTCGCGGAGTTTTTCGGCCGTGGTCGGTCCCACGCCAGGGAGGTCTTCCAGTTCCAGGGGTCCTTGGGTCATAATCTGATCACCTCTGTCAGAGAGATACGTAATCTGCGCTCCCATATATCTTGGGGGCCGTGCACTGTGAAAGTGTCGGATCAGGTGGAAGCATCACGTATTGCCAATGCCCTGTCCCGAACGCTCTCCACCTCCTGCCGGACCGGTTCTGCGTGGTGGAGCGCAAGCCTCTGGCCGGACACGATCCCCCTGACACGGAATTCACTGCCGTGCGGGAGATTCCCGTCTATAAGGAATATGTGGTCTCCGTCGTCAATAAAAAGCCCATGGCGTGTTGCGATAACTGTCCCGGTCATCTCGATCTCTTCCTGGTGATCACCGGGAATGACTCGCAGAAACGATCCCTGCCCCACGTGGAGCTCGAGGTCACCGAACCGTCCCTCCCTGGCCTTTCCAAGATAGATATCTGTTCTCTCTCCGGGCAGGACCGGCATGAGGGCCCGTTCACCCCAGATCACCACCCGGATCTCGCAGTCTCCACCGGCGATGACGATATTTTTCACGTGGGAGATCTGCCCGTCCCGTCGTGTGAATGTCCGTGCCGGCTGGACTGACCTGACGGTCCCGCCAACAGAATAGATGCCCTCCTCCCGTATCTCATCAATAGTGTTCAGGCGGTACCCGATTGCCTCTTCACCGGGGCTGATGGTGCTTGTCTCGTCGACAACAAGTTCCCGTGCAGCCTGCCGGTATTTCTCGAGTGCACCGGTGATGCGGATGGAGGAGCCTTCAGGAAGGTTTTCGATGAGTTCGGGCTGCCAGCAGACAAGCCGGCAGAGTTCCTCCTCGATTCCCACGACGGCTTCGCAGAGATCCATCGTGGTGCCGTCTCTTCTCGAGACCTGGCGGGGCTCTTCACGTGTAATCAGGCAGACCTCCACGTCCCGTCTCTTCGGCGGGGAGAGACGGGGCTCGACAGAGGTCTGGCACTGGATGTCGCAGACGGCCTTCCGGAGGGCGAGTACATTGATATCACCTCCCGAACGGCCAGTCCGGCGGCCGATGATCTCGAGAACATCTCCGAGATCTATCTCCTCGGCCGCCATGGCCTTCTCGTCCCAGAGCACTGCCCGCACCTGGCCCGTCTCGTCACCGAGGATGATGTTCGTGACAAGACCCTTCTCCCCTTCAGGGCGGAGGAACTCCTTTGCCTCCGATTTTGAGATGACTTTTCCGAAAAAGGAGAAGAGGCTGGATCTTCCATCCAGCGCCTCTATCTTCACATGATGCCGCCCGCAGTCTTTCACGACGAGCATCGCGGCGGTGGTCTCGTCGACCATATCGCCGCATTCCTGCATTTTTTCCTCTACACGGCGCTCGAACTCCTCCCTGCTCAGGAGATCGTCGACCAGTGCGTAGTGAAACTGCACCGCATTCCCTCGGTTACCGCTGCCAGGGAGGGGTAACCATCGTCGCTGTCAGATCCTCAAGCGTCTCGGCTCTCCGCATCAGTGCAGCCTGCCCGTCACGGACTATGACCTCGGCGCACCGGGGCCGGCTGTTGTACTGGGAGGACATGGCAAACCCGTAGGCTCCTGTATCAAGCACGGCGATGAGATCTCCTGTCGCTATCCGGGGGAGCATCCTGTTCGATGCGAGAATGTCGCCGGTTTCGCAGATAGGTCCGGCGATGGTGTAGATCTCTTCGGGCTTCCCGCCAGCCCTGTTTGCCACCAGCACCTCGTGGTACGAGTCGTACATGGCCGGTCGCACCAGCAGGTTGAATCCCGCATCCACGTTGACGAACTTGCTGTGGGCATCCTTGACCGAGTTGACCCGCGCCAGGAGCACGGTGGAATCGGAGACGAGCGACCGGCCCGGCTCCACCCAGAGTTCGGGAGAGATACCTGCCTTCCGGATCCCCTCGAGGAATATGGGGACCACCGCCGCGGCATAGTCTTCAGGCGTCGGAACCGGATCCGAGTCATGGTGGTAGGGTATACCAAGACCGCCTCCCAGATCGACGAAGCGGAGATTCACGCCCATGGCCGTGAGGTCGGAGACGATCTTCATCATCACGCCGGCAGCCCGTGCAAAGGGCTCAATTTCGAGTATCTGCGATCCGATATGGCAGTGTATCCCTGCCGGATCGACATTCCTGCACTCGAGCGCCTCCCGGTAGACGCCGGGGATCAGGTCGTGTGCGATGCCGAACTTGGTCGTGGCAAGCCCAGTCGCAATCTTCGGATGGGTGGGAACTTCAAGGGCAGGGTTTACGCGAAAGGCTATCTGTGCGGTTTTTCCGGCGTTCCCTGCGATCTCGTCGAGCTGGTGCAGTTCGTCCAGCGAATCGACAGAGACCGGGACATTGTTCGCTACGGCAAGGGAGAGGTCTTCCCTGCTCTTCGAGCTTCCATTGAAGAGGAGCCTCTCCGGTGGAATTCCGGCCCGTATCCCGAGCAGGAGTTCACCGGAAGAGAAGACATCCGCCCCGGCCCCGAGTTCAGCAAGTGTACGCAGGATTGCAAGGTTTCCGTTTGCCTTGGCAGCATAGAGGACCCTGACGTCAGGATATCTCTTCTCCAGTGCTTCGCGGTATTGCCGGAATTTTTCGATTATCCTTGCCTCGTCGGTCACGTATAGCGGAGTTCCCCATCTCTCCGCAAGATCGACCGTGTCTGTGCCCCCGATATACAGGTGACCGTCCCTGACCGAGAGGTGGGGGGGGAGGTTCATCCCGTCATCACCTTCATCCGGTCGAGTGCTTCGCGGATCCGTTCGGTGGACCGAGTAAGGGCGAACCGGACATAGCCTTCACCGGCAGTTCCAAATCCTATGCCCGGGGTAACCACGATTCCCGCCTCGTCAAGCATCCTTGTCGCGAACTTCATGCAGTCGTCGACGGCCATCCAGACATAGAATGTCGCCTTTGGTGGTTTGACGGAGAAGCCAAGGTCCAAAAGACCTCTCACGAGCAGGTCCCGTCTCTCCTGGTAGACAGCACATGCATCGCGTATACAGTCCTGGGGCCCGGAAAGCGCCGTGATGGCGGCGTGCTGGACCGCGTCGAAGACACCCGAGTCTACGTTGGTCTTGACCCGTCCGAGGCCTGCTATGATCTCGGGATTGCCGACCGCCATCGCGATACGCCAGCCCGTCATATTGTATGTCTTCGAGAGGGAATGCATCTCGATTCCAACCTCCATCGCCCCATCCGTTGAAAGAAAAGACGGCGCCCTGTACCCGTCAAAGGTTATCTCGGAGTATGCATTGTCGTGGACGATGACGATGCCGTATTTTTGGGCGAATTCCACCGCTTCTTCAAAGAAGCCTTCCCTGACAACGGCAGACGTGGGATTGTTGGGGTAATTGAGGTACATCAGTCCCGTCGATCTCGCGACATCTGCGGGAATGTCGTCAAGTACCGGAATAAACCCGTTCTCTTCCAACAGTGGCATCTCGAATACCTTTCCTTCTGCGAAGAGCGTTGCGGTGCGGTATACCGGGTACCCAGGGCTCGGTACGAGGACATACTGGCCCGGGTTGACGAACGCCTCGGGCACGTGAGCGACGCCGTCCTTTGATCCCATGAGTGCGATGACCTCCTTTTGCGGGTCCAGCGTGACTCCGAACCGGGTTTTGTACCAGTCTGCGACCGCTGAACGGTACTCCGGCATCCCTGCATATGATGGATAGTGGTGGTTCCGGGGGTCCCGGGCTGCCGTGCAGAGTGAATCGACGATGTGGGGAGGTGTGGGGAGGTCGGGATCCCCCACTCCAAAGTCGATGACGTCCACGCCCTCCCTGATCTTTTGCGCCTTCATATCGTCGATTCGCGCAAACAGGTAAGGAGGCAGCTGTTCCATTCGTTCTGCGTACATGCGGGGAATTATTGGGTGGGGACTACATTAATGTCACCTGTCATGGAACGAATGGGCCCACCGCACCCGCAAACACACGTCAATATTAAGCAGTCTCCTATTGGATATTGCAGGAGAGATCTGATCCATGGACGAAAAACCGATAGTTGTACTTACCACGGCCAGCCCCGAGATCGCCGGCGAGATCGCACGCACGCTCGTGGAGCGGCATCTTGCGGCCTGCGTGAACATGTCCGGTGTTCGTTCCTGTTACCGGTGGGAGGGCGAATTCTGCGATGAAGAAGAGGTACTTCTCATCATCAAGACAGTCGAAGGGAAGGCCGATGCGGTGACGGACGCAATCCTGGCAATCCACAGGTACGAACTTCCCGAGATCCTGGTGCTTCCGGTGGCATCGGGTTATGGGCCGTACCTGCAATGGCTGATAGGGGAGACCACAGAATGAGTATCGTTTCCCATATGGGGATCCAGGTCAGGAACGGCCGGGCACGAGAGATCGAGGACCGTGTGATCAGGGAGGGACGGTTCGGGCTCTATGTAAACGACACCCTCTATACGGAGATGGTGGCAAGCGACGACCAGCTCGAAGAGCTCGGTGCGGGGTTCGTGGTCTGCCAGGGCCTGGCAAAGACCGTTGACAGCGTACGTGTCGATGGAGATGCCATTCATGTCTCGGCGCCGGTGGCAGGACTTTCCGGGAGGGAGATGAGCTCTGCAGGAGCGCTCCAGACGACGGCACCCGCGGGGAAGGTCACTTCCGATCTCACACTGACGGTGGCGGATGTCCTCTCGATAACAGGCGAGATCGAGACGGATCTGTGGAGAGAGACCGGTGGGGTCCACTGTTCTATCCTCTTTTTCCAGGGGGATATCCTTGCGAAGAGCAGTGATGTCGGCCGGCACAACACCGTCGACAAGGTGGTGGGTCATGCCGTGCTTCGGGGAGTCGATCGTTCGCGGTGCGTGATCGGCTGCACGGGCAGGCAGCCAAGAGACATGGTGATCAAGTATGCCCGGGCGGGCGTTCCGGTTATCATATCACGGGCGGCATCCACCGATAAAGGGATAATGGCGGCACAGGAGGCCGGGATCACCCTGATCTGTTTCTCGAGGGAGGGGCGGTTCACCGTGTATACCCATCCTCACCGGATTGCTGACCTTGGAAATTATATGGATCAAAAAAGAAAGTCTGGTTATGGTAACGAGGAGAATGACCTGCAATGACGACGAACCCGAAAGGCGATGAAGGGAAGACGGCAGCGCTCGTACTCGGATGCCCCCAGGTGCCTGTGCAGACCGGGATCGCCCTTTATCTCTCGTACTCACTGAAAAAGGAGGGGATAGAGCCCGTCATCGCGGGCAACAGGGCGGCCAGGGCACTCATAGACATATCCGACCCCTCCCGCCACTATGTTGAGAAATTTCTTGATCTCGACCTGTATATCGAGCTCCTGGCCGAAAAAAAACAGGATTTTGACTACCATTTTGTATTCATACACAACGACGCAGGTGTGAGTTACGCCGCTACCATACAGGCGCTTTCTCCCGCGCCGGTCATTGCGCTCGTATATGGGGAACATTTTCGTGAAGTCTCCGATATGATAGAGTTCCCCTGTGAAAAGATTGCGGCAAAAGCGGTCCATAATCCCATGCCGCTTCGAAGAAAACTGGACGAGGTATTGCCATGGCTTGTGTCGAGTCAATGAATTACGAGATACTGCTCCGGAACGCATCATTCCGGGAGTGCAGGGATTACGTGCGATCGCATTGTGCCGAATATGTCGACGTCCCCCCGGGGTACCGGTTGTTCGACCTGCACATGATCGGGGTTCCTCCCATCTCCATCGGCCTCGATGGTGATACTATCGTCTTCCCCTTCACAAAGCCCTGTTACGGGACATTTCTCTTAAAGATCGAAGACCGGAGCGAAGCGGAGAAGGTGCGTGCGCTGAAGAAGAGGAAATAGATCAAGGATTCTCCGGCTTTTTTGCCTTCTTTTTTCCATGTCGGAACATATAAGAGCGGTCTC
>Ga0334887_1000142_pt1 | contig 118634 bp, 92 predicted proteins | sample GraSluR1_MG_10_FD_207217 | JGI IMG/M metagenome (GOLD analysis project Ga0334887, IMG submission 207217) | Sludge microbial communities from methane-producing bioreactor in Wageningen University, Netherlands - Granular Sludge_18_07-R1 | ecosystem: Engineered > Bioreactor > Anaerobic >...
CGCAGCGGCAGCGGAACAAATGCCAGTGGGCCATTCAACATCGGCATCTCCACCATCGAATGGACCATCACCGATGAATGCAACAATACGGAGCATTGTCAGACAGTAGTTACCATCACAGAAACCCCCTTACTGACTTTCGTTTCCGCCCTCTGTGATCCCTCCCTGACCACATACGATGTTACATTTACCAATACTGTGGGAAGCATTTCCACCACAGCGGGCACGGTATCAGGGAACAGCATTATCGACATCCCGGTAGGCACCGACATAACAATCACCTCCACCAACGGAAGCTGCATTGCCACACTGTATGTGAATTCACCCAACTGCAATTGTCCAAACGTACCTGCACCCCAGAATCCCAACAACCCGGTGGTCTGCGAAAACGAGATTATCCCGGCCCTGAGCGTAGATGCTCCGGCCACCGGCTATCAAATCAATTGGTATGCAGACCAAAGTGGGGGTACGGCCCTGGCCAGTGCTACCCATAGCTATACCCCTTCGGTGAGTGCTCCGGGTATCCATACCTATTATGCAGAGAATGAAGAAATCATTTCAGGATGCAAAAGCAATCGCATCCCTGTCACACTGACTATCAATGCACTTCCGACCATCACCTGTCCGACCGACTATACAGCCACGGATTGCAACCTCGCCCTGCCGACAGGAGCCAATAACACCTCGGCCTTCCTCGCCCTGGGAGGTTCGACCAACGCCACCGGCATCTCCTATTCAGACGGTATGCCATCTCTGGTGGCTTGTACTGAAACTACCATACGTACCTATACCGCCAGCCTTAACGGCTGCACCGCTGCCTGTACTCAGACACTGGTAAGAACTGTGGATACTGAAGAGCCCGTCTTTGCATCCTGCCCAAGCTCGGCAATAAACCTTGGCTGCAACCCGGGGTCTATGCCGGATGCGCTGATGGCGATGAGTAATGCCGGTAACGTAAGCGACAATTGTGGGATTGACGATATATCAGCAGTGGGAGCCTCGATTCTGAATGTTGGCTGCACATATTCTCAGGTATGGACAGTAACTGCCACCGACGGTTGCGGGAATACGGCCCAGTGCCTGGTGACTTACACCTGGGAAATAGTAAGCGCCCCGGTGCTTGCCAACCTTCCCGCCGGAGGCAACCTTGGTTGTAATCCAACTACATTACCCTCCTGCGATGCCAATGTTACGGCCAGCAATGAATGTGGCACTGTTACAGTAAACTGCACAGCGGGTTCAGTTTTAGTCAATGGCTGCAACCGCTCACAAGCCTTCACTTATTCAGCCACGGAATGCGGTTTAACCACAAGTGCGGATGTGACTTACACCTGGAAAGAAGACAATACCGATCCTGTGTTAAGTTGTCCACCGGCCCAGGACTTTTGCAGCAATGCGACAGGCATATATACCATCCCATCCGTGACAGCCACCGACAACTGTGGCGGAACGCTGACTTACAGCTATGCCATCACCGGGGCGACCACCCGCAGCGGCAGCGGAACAAATGCCAGTGGGCCATTCAACATCGGCATCTCCACCATCGAATGGACCATCACCGATGAATGCAACAATACGGAGCATTGTCAGACAGTAGTTACCATCACAGAAACCCCCTTACTGACTTTCGTTTCCGCCCTCTGTGATCCCTCCCTGACCACATACGATGTTACATTTACCAATACTGTGGGAAGCATTTCCACCACAGCGGGCACGGTATCAGGGAACAGCATTATCGACATCCCGGTAGGCACCGACATAACAATCACCTCCACCAACGGAAGCTGCATTGCCACACTGTATGTGAATTCACCCAACTGCAATTGTCCAAACGTACCTGCACCCCAGAATCCCAACAACCCGGTGGTCTGCGAAAACGAGATTATCCCGGCCCTGAGCGTAGATGCTCCGGCCACCGGCTATCAAATCAATTGGTATGCAGACCAAAGTGGGGGTACGGCCCTGGCCAGTGCTACCCATAGCTATACCCCTTCGGTGGGTACACCGGGTATTTATACTTATTATGCAGAAAACGAAGACATTGCATTAGGCTGTTCTAGCAATCGCATTCCGGTAACCTTGACTATCAGAAGTTTACCAACGATCACCTGTCCTCCTTACTTTGTCGCCTCAAACTGCAATACGGCCATTCCGGCCGGAGCCACCAATCCATCGTCCTTCCTCGCTTTGGGAGGGTCAAGCAACGCAACAGGCATCTCTTACTCTGACGGCACACCCACCTTGGTGGGCTGCTCTGAAACCACACTCCGTACCTATACGGCAAGCCTGAATGGATGCACAGTCAGCTGTACCCAGGCATTGGTAAGGATTATTGACGTAGATAAACCCATCTTGTCCACTGCATCCACCAATGGTGATCTTGGCTGTAACCCTTCAGTGAAAGCTCCCAAATTTAGCGGCACTGACAACTGCCAGGGAAGTATCACTCCGGTAGTCACCACTTCCGGGCCCTCGAATAATGGCTGTGACTATACTCAAACCTGGACGGCCAATTATACCGACGGTTGTGGGAACAATGCTGATCCAATCAGTATTACCTATACCTGGACCGTGGATACTGAAAAACCAGTGTTGTCCACCACTGCCATAAGTGGGAATTTGGGATGCAATCCCAGCGTCCTGGTTCCCTCCTTCACCGGAACAGACAATTGTGAAGGAATGATCACTCCGGTGGTCACTACTGCAGGCCCAAACAATAATGGATGTGCTTACAGCCAGACCTGGACTGCAAACTATACAGACAACTGCGGCAATGTCGCTGACCCGCTCAGCATCACCTATACCTGTACAACAGACAACATCAATCCTGTGGTAAGTTGTCCTCCGGCCCAGGACTTTTGCAGCAATGCGACAGGCATATATACCATCCCATCCGTGACCGCCACCGATAACTGTGGTGGAACGCTGACCTACAGCTATGCCATCACTGGCGCGACCACGCGAAACGGCAGCGGGACGAATGCCAGTGGGCCATTCAACATCGGCATTTCCACCATCGAATGGACCATCTCGGATGAATGCAATAATACCGCAAGCTGCCAGACAGTGGTCACTATCACCGAAACTCCGGTACTGTCTTTCGTTTCCGCCCTCTGTGATCCCTCCCTGACCACATACGATGTTACATTTACCAATACTGCGGGAAGTATTTCCACGACAGCGGGCACGGTTTCAGGAAACAGCATCCTGAATATCCCTGTGGGCACAGACATTACAATTTCCTCTACCAATGGAAGCTGCAGTGCCACCCTGGGCGTGAGCGCACCCAACTGTGCCTGCCCGGCTGTGCCCGTACCGCAGAACCCAAACAACCCGGTGATTTGTGAAAATGAGATGACGCCTGCCCTTAGTGTGGAAACACCGGCACCCGGCTATCAGATTAACTGGTATGCCAATCAAACCGGAGGCAGCGCCCTGGCCGTCAACACCCACAGCTACATCCCTTCGCTCAGCGCTCCAGGTATCTATACCTATTATGCAGAGAACGAAGAAACCATATCCGGATGCAAAAGCAATCGCATTCCTGTAACACTGATTATCAACGCACTGCCCACCGTCACCTGTCCGCCGGATATCTACTTATGCGCCAACGCTGAGCCTTTAAGCCTTACACTAGGCACACCAGTCGGGGGAACATACAGCGGTACGGGAATCATCTCCGGCATATTCTATCCTGAATTGGCCGGTGCAGGCGTGCATCCCGTGGTCTATACTTATCAGAGCGGCTCTTGCGCGAACACTTGTACTTTCTTTATCTACACCGGACCTGTAGTAGATGCCGGCCCCGATAGCAATATTACGGTTTGTTCCCCCTTCCGCTTTCAAGGGAATGTTGCAGGCGTAGCACCCCTTTCCATTTCCTGGACACCCGAAATCTATCTGGATAATCCATCTACAGCTGAACCCTATTTTCTCGGGGGACCAGGGGGCTGGTTTATGCTTGAGGTCACGGACGGAAATGGATGCCTGAGCCGGGATTCTGTTTTTATCCTGCCATCCAGCGATAGTACCGCTTTCAGTGGCCGGGTAGCTTATGACAATCTTCCGGGTAGTGGTTTGCCGGGATTCTCGCTGGTTCTCACCAATCTTTGGACACAGGAGAAAGATACCTTGAGTACGGGAATCGAAGGCTTCTTTTGTTCCCACCAACTTGAACAGGCCCCTTATGCAATAAGTGGTTTCTTTTCGCAAGCCTGGCCCTGGGGTGGAGTCAATGCCACCGATGCCCTGGCTGTGTCCCTGCATTTTGTGGGACTAAAACCCATTCAGGGACTGAAATATATAGCCGGAGATGTCAATCAGGAAAACGGTCCCAATGCCACAGATGCTTTCCTGATTGCCCAAAGGTTTGCCGGGCTCATCGACACATTCAATACTCCTGACTGGATAATGGAATCCGACACCCTGGATTTCAGCCAGGGTGAGCTGCACTTCGCCGAGTATCTGGTTCTGGCGATGGGTGATGTGAATGGAAGCTACATCCCCGGCTTGAAGCAGGGTTCACAGGGAAAAACGGTCCACGCTGCCTTGCTGCAAGCCACTGCAGGATCTGCCATTCGTATCCCCATCACGCTATCTGAACCCCTGATGGCCGGAGCCATCTCTGTCCGAATCCCCATTCCTGATGAACTGCATTTGGAGAAAGTTCAATTGGCGGAAGGACTGGACGGATCTCTGTCTTTCAGTATTCAGGATCAACATCTTTCAATCAGTTACTTCTCCCCCTCAGGCATCTGGTCCATTCCAGAGGCACCCCTGATATACCTGGAAGGAAAAACAAGCAACCGCTTTAAAGAATGCAGGTTTAGTGACCCAAGCTATCTCGAAATTGCTGACATAGACGGGAAAGTTACAGAGGGGATAGGATTACAAATACCTGAATTGATCTCTTCCAGAAATGAAATCCGGGTGCATTGTTATCCCAACCCCTTTCACACTGAAACGACGATCCAATACAGCTTGACGGAAGCAGGTAAGATAAGCCTGGAAGTTTTTGATCTGACAGGGAGCTTGATGATGGAAAAAGCAGCAGATCAAAGCGCTGCCGGCACCTTTGAATTCAGGATCAATTCAAAAAACCTGATGCCAGGCAGTTACTTCTACCGGCTCAGGATTAATGGAAGCCAGGATACGATTGAGTTTAAGGGCAAACTAATCAAGCACTAAAACAGTCTGCTGAACTATAGCAAGCGGGTGTAAAACATTAACGCCGGTCTCAGGGATAGCCGGACTTATGCTTAGGTGTAATTCCGGCTTCCTTTTTAAGATTGTGGAGAATGCGCATAACATCAGGGGAATGCAATGGGTGCATAAACAAGAGTGATCCATACTTTTGTGATGAAACTGCAATTCCATTCCAACGGCTTCCATTATTTGCGTGGACTGCGCCTGCACTAAAATCCTGAAAACCTTACTTTATGTGCGCAGGCTGCGCCTACGCACAATGCCGCTTCCCGGAACAAGTTCCGGATGCGGGGGATTGCCTCAGCGCCTGACGGCGCTTCGGCTTTCCCTAAGGGGGGGGCGGCAGATCTGCCAATCTCTCAAAAAGCCCCGGGGCTGCGCCCCGGACTTTCAAGTAAATACCGCACCTCGGAACAAGTTCCGGATGCGGGGGATTGCCTCAGCGCCTGACGGCGCTTCGGCTTTCCCTAAGGGGGGGCGGCAGATCTGCCAATCCCTCAAAAAGCCCCGGGGCTGCGCCCCGGACTTTCAAGTAAATACCGCACCTCGGAACAAGTTCCGGATGCGGTATTTACTTGAAAGCCAGCCCTTCGGGCTGGCTTTTTGGTTTGGGATCTGCGGAGAGAGTGGGATTCGAACCCACGGTCCGCGCGAGCGGACAACGGTTTTCGAGACCGCCCCATTCGACCACTCTGGCATCTCTCCAGGGGCCGCAAAATTACAATAAATTCAGTGAAAGACAGCTTAGGCAAGCACCTCGCCTACCAAACGGGCAGCATCTTCCAGCCGAATGGCAGAATGCACCTTTAATCCACTCTCATCAATCAGCTGCTTGCCTTCCTCGGCATTGGTGCCCTGCAAGCGAACAATGATAGGAATATCCAGATCGCCAAGGTTCTTATAGGCATCGACTACCCCCTGTGCCACGCGGTCGCAACGGACAATGCCGCCAAAGATATTTACCAGAATCGCCTTGACATTGGGGTCTTTCAAAATAATTCGAAATGCCTCCTCTACGCGCTTTGCATTCGCTGTGCCTCCTACATCCAGGAAATTGGCCGGATCGCCCCCCGACATTTTAATCATATCCATCGTGGCCATCGCCAGTCCGGCACCATTGACCATACAACCCACGTTGCCATCCAGCTTCACATAGTTCAGGTCAAACTTCTTTGCCTCCACCTCAATGGGATCTTCCTCTGTAATGTCTCGCATCTCCAATAAATCCGGATGACGAAAAAGGGCGTTGTCGTCGAGGTTCACCTTACAATCTACCGCAAGGATTTTATTGTCAGAGGTCTTCAACACAGGATTGATCTCAAACAAACCGGCATCTGTGGCATCATAGGCCGCATACAAAGCCGTAACAAAGCGGACCATCTCTTTGAAGGCATTCCCCGACAAGCCCAGATTGAAGGCGATGCGGCGCGCCTGAAAACCCTGCAAACCAACGGAAGGGTCCACTTCTTCCTTATAAATGAGATGCGGCGTTTCCGCAGCGACAGTCTCAATATCCATCCCGCCTTCGGTACTGTACATAATGATGTTCCGGCCGCTGTTTCGGTTCAGCAAGACACTCATATAATACTCGGCTGTCTCCGTTTCGCCGGGATAATACACATCTTCCGCCACCAGAACCTTATGCACAATTTTACCCTCCGGGCCTGTTTGGTGGGTAATGAGGTTCATACCCAGGATCTGCTTGGAAATATCCTTCACATCGTCGAGTGATTTAGCCAACTTGACGCCCCCTCCTTTTCCACGTCCGCCGGCGTGAATCTGGGCCTTGATGACCCACCAGCCTGTTCCTGTCTCTTTCTGTAATTTTTTTGCAGCTTCCACAGCTTGCTCAGGCGACTCGCAAACGATGCCTTCCTGAATTCTGACGCCAAAGCGCTTCAGAACGGATTTTCCCTGGTATTCGTGAATATTCATAATGATAAAGTTAAATATGTAGGCATAAGGCGAGCCAAAATTATGAATTAATGCCCACGCAGCACTATCTCAAATGCCCTTTTTTGCTTTCTTTTGCCGGTAAATTGAGCTGAAGGCAAATGAAAAGAATGAGGGTGCATTTGAAAGAAGGACTTTTCAGATTATTGATCCTGCTTATGGCGATCATCGCTATGCCGGGTTCGGGGGCTGGCCAAACGCAGAAAATCGCCACAGCCGCCCGTTTATCCGAACCACCCACCATCGATGGAAAAGGAGACGATGCCTGCTGGATGGAATGCCTCCCCATTTCCGGTTTTACCCAATACGAGCCGGACTATAGACAGGCAGCCCGCTTTCCCAGCCGTATCTGCATCGGATACGATGATCAGGCGATTTATGTATTGGCAATGATGACTGACGCGGCTCCGGATAGTATCCTGATGCAGCTCGGAGAGCGGGATCCGGAGCATCTGAATGCCGATGCCTTCACCATTGCCTTCGATACCTACCACAAACAGTCTGATGCCTACTATTTTCAGGTTTCTGCCAGCAATATCCAAAGTGACAGCAGGGAGTCGGACGAGCTCTTCGATGCCGTCTGGGAAAGTGCTGTAGCGCTGAACGACACAGGCTGGTCTTGCGAAATCAGGCTTCCCTGGTCTGCGTTGCGCTTTCCTTCAATCGAGGAGCAGGTATGGGGGATGCAGATCACACGTAACCTTAGAAGGCACCGGGAAATAAGCCAGTGGGCACTGGAGGAAAAGGAAACGGGAAACGAAATGCTCTTCTGGGGCACACTGGAAGGAATCCGGCAGATCAGCCCTCCCCTGAGACTCTCTCTGACCCCTTATGCGTCTTTTGTCTTCGAAAAAGACCCTGGCGACGCAACAAGGGAGAAAAACGTAACACACCAGCTCAAGGGAGGACTTGACCTCAAATTAGGGATCAGCGAAGCATTCACAATGGATGTGACCCTCCTGCCCGATTTCAGCCAGATCCAATCTGACAATGAGATCAAAAACCTGAGTGCCTTCGAAACAACCTATGATGAGAACAGGCCTTTTTTCAGGGAAGGGGTAGAATTGTTCAACCGTGAAAATGTTTTCTATTCCCGCAGAATCGGCGCCAGACCATCAGCATATCATAATCTTGAATCGCAGTTGCAGGAAGGAGAATGGATCAGCGAAAACCCTTCACAAACCCGCTTACTCAATGCCACCAAAATCTCAGGAAGAAATAGTCAGGGCCTGGCCCTGGGGATTTTTAACGCCCTGACCGACCGGGCCCTGGCCATCATTTCGAATGAAGCAGGAGAGGAAAGAAGCGTCCTGACAGAAGCCTTTACCAACTATAATATTGTTGTTGCAGACAAACAATGGCGAGGGGGCTCATCGATGTATTTAATTAACACCAACGTCAGCCGGGCCGGAAATGCCCGTGATGCCAATGTGACGGGCGGTGGCTTAGAACTGACAGACAATGAAAACCGCTATGAGCTGGAATTACTGGGCATTGTGAGCAATATAAGACCAGAAAACACGGCTGAATGGAAAGCCGGGCAGCGAATGAAAGCGGAGCTGGAAAAAACAAGTGGTAATATACAGTTTTCTTTAGGCTACGAGTACCTGGACAAGGATTATAACATCAACGATATGGGGCTCAGCTTCCGGAATAACAGGCAAACGTACTGGTCTGAGGTAGTATGGCGCATATTTGAACCCTTCGGATTTTTCAGGGATATGCGGAATGCGATAGGGGGAGCCCGGGCGGAAAACCTGGATAGCAGAGAAAACGAAAATACCTATCTATACTACAGCGGGAACACAACCTTCCGAAACTACCTGACCATCTGGTGGAATGCCAATCTTTCTCCCTTCGACCGGTATGATTACTATGAACCCAGGCAGGAAGGAAGATACTATGTCAGACCCGGCTATCTCAACGGCTCTTTCTCGTTTTCTTCTGATTACCGAAAGCCCGTTGCCCTGGATGGCAGCATATATTTTGCTAAGGAGTTTGACACCTACCGCGAGCAAAACTACAGGATAGCACCCATTTTCCGGCTAAACCGACGATTGTCGGGAAATTTAGATCTGCGCTATAACCATATCTATGGCGCGCCAGGTTATGTTGATCAGAAACCAGATGGAGACATCATTTTTGGCATTAGGGAGCTGAAAACCCACACCAACAGTCTCAGTACCCGATACGCTTTCAGCCCGAAAATCACTGCAAGCCTGTGGTTGAGGCATTATTGGCGCACAGGCCAGCACCAGTCTTTCCTGGAGCTGGAAGAGAATGGAAAACTCAGGCCTGCAGAGTATGAAGGGCAAGCTGATTTCTCTTATAATTCCTTTAATATTGACCTGGGATTTCGTTGGGAATTTGCACCGGGCAGCCTTCTCACTCTTGTCTGGAAAAATGCCGTAATAGAAGAAACTCCCTTCCAACACCTTGATTTCATTGAGAATTTCCGGCAAACCCTGAATGAACCCCAGTGGAACACATTCTCGGTGAAATTCTTATATTACCTCGATTATCAACACTTGAAACAAAGCATTAAAGCCCTGCAAGCCTGATGATTAATGCCAAGAATATCCACCGTAAATTCGGGAGTCTTGAAGTACTGAAAGGCCTCGATTTTGATATCCCTGAAAAGGAAATCGTAGCTATTACCGGAGCCTCCGGAGCCGGGAAGTCCACCTTACTGCACATCCTGGGCAGCCTGGACAAGCCTGACCAGGGCAGCCTCAGCATAGCCGGCATCCACCCCTTCAGCTTGAGCGATAAAAAACTGGCAGCCTTCCGGAACCGGCATATTGGCTTTGTCTTCCAGTTCCACCATCTGCTTCCTGAGTTTTCTGCCCTGGAAAACATTTGTATTCCAGCCTTTATAGCCGGTTTAGACAAAAAAGAGGCCCATAATAAGGCCCAGGTCCTTGCCGAACTGCTCGGAATCACTCAGCGCCTGGATCACCGTCCGGCAGCCTTATCTGGAGGGGAGCAACAGCGTGTTGCTGTATGCAGGGCACTGATCAATGCACCCAGCGTCGTGCTGGCCGACGAACCTTCGGGCAACCTCGACAGCCGGAATGCCCGCGAACTTCACGCGCTGTTTCTTAAACTCCGGAAAGAGCTGGGACAAACCTTTGTGGTGGTAACCCACAACCAGGAGCTGGCAAAGTTGGCCGACCGCATCATTCACCTGGTGGATGGAAGAATTGGGAGCGACCATACTGAAGCCGGTGATCGGACGTTAGGCGCCCCTGAATGATCCACATTGCATAAACCCTATGGATAAGAATAAATACGCAATCCTCCTTCTTTCACTTTTCTGGTCATTGATGATCCTGTTCAGCATCGAAGGCCTTGCTCAGTACAGGATCACAATCACGGTGAGTCAGTTTTCCAAACCGGCTGAAAAAGCGGCCATCGTTTTTGACAAGGATGGACAATCAGAACAATACAGCACCGACACCGAAGGAATCATTCGAATCCCCTTCGCTGCTCCGGGCATATACACGCTTAAAGTATCCAAAGGAGGTTTCCGGTCTTCATTCTTTCAATTGGAAATAGACCCTGCCCAGGCGATTCCGCACCAAATCAGTCTGGATGTGGAATTACTACCCCGCCTGGAAGGAATCAGCAATACCGATCCCACCGAACCTGAAATCTTTTTACACTGGCAAAACGCTCAGTGGACACCAAACCCGGTGGCCACCCATTCGGATGCCGCTGCCAACTACAAAAGGGTGGGTGATCTGGTGGCACAACGCTTGAAACAATTTGAAACAAAAGAGTCGCATTTTCGCCAGGCAGGAAATAAAGCCTATACCGAGGGAAACCTTCAGGATGCCCTCAATTCTTTCCGGAAAGCCAGGGAATCCTACCCCGAAAACCTTCGTTCCTTCTTCCTGGATAAAGCCTTCTATGATAAAATGATCTCTGAATGCGAGCAAGGCCTGGCTTCGGTCAAAGCAGTGGAAGAAAACTATAAACTTGCCATACAGACAGCCGATAAGTTCTATGCGGATGGAGACCTTCAGAATGCGGAGAAGGTGTACCGCCAAGCCCTGACCTTCAAACCCAATGCTCCATATCCCGCCGAACAAATCGAAAAAGTACGGAATGAGCAAAAGAATCAGGAAGCCAACCGTATGCTCTTCGACATCTTTATTCAGAGTGCGGAAAAATGGGAGCGACAGAAAAAATACCCCGAAGCCATCGCCGATTATGAACAAGCCCGTACACTCATCCCTTCGGAAACATTCCTGCTTACGAAAATTGAAGAACTGAAGAAGCTCGATGATCAACGCAATCAGGAATATAACAATTTGATTGCCATCGCCGACCGGCTCAAGGCAGGAAGGAACTATGAGGAAGCCCTTGCTACCTATCGCCGTGCAAAGTCTGTCAAAGCCGATGAAGAATATCCATCGCAACAGATCTCAGAAATCACCAGCTATTTTAAAGGCCAAAGCAGTGGTTCGGGGGAATATGATGTGATGATCGCCAGGGCCGACAAACATTTTGAGGCCGGGATGTGGAAAGAGGCCCAGCAAGCATACAGCAATGCGCTGGCAGCAAAATCAGGGGATGAGTATGCCCGCCAGCGCCGCGACGAATCTGCCCGATTGCTGAAAGAAAGCCTCAAAAAGGACGCAGATTTTGCAGCCGCTATCCGGGATGGGGATGACAATATGGATTTAGGAAACCCCGCGGAAGCCATAAAACATTATCAGTATGCGCTCGGGATCAAACCTGCCAATGTCATTGCACAGGAAAAACTCAGCACGGCAGAAGCAATGCTGACGGAACAGCAGCAACGATCGGCCCGGCTTCAGGAGCTCATCGGAGCCACCCGGAAAGCCCTGGAAGATGAAAAGCCGGTGCCTGCCCGCAATGCTGTGAATGAGGCCCGCAAACTGGCTCCGGAAGACCGCGAAGTGAAAAGGCTGATCTCAGCCGTTGATGTCCTGGAACAAACTGTTCAGGAAAGGGAAGCGGCCTATACTGCCGCTATCTCCAGAGGCAGACAGGCTGAAACGGCGAACAGGTCTGCTGATGCCCTGAAGGCCTACCAAAGCGCGTATGAAATCAAACCTGAAGAAGCAATGCTGATCAATAAGATAGCTGAACTTCAAAAAATCATTGCCGAGCAGGAAAAAGACCTTAAAGTCAGACAGTTTATTGGTGAAGGCGATGCTTCGATGCAAAAACAGGAATACAAGCTGGCGATGCAGCATTATGAAGAGGCTCTTGCGCTTGACCCTATGCGGGAAGGGCTGAACGAAAAACTCAATGCAGCCAGGGCAGCCATTCAAAACGCTGCAGCCCAAGAGAAGGAATTTCTATCCCTGGTTCAAGCAGGGGACGAAGCTGCCATTGCCGGAGATCATCAGACCGCCGTGAACAGCTTCACCAACGCGCTCGCCATCAAGGAGGATGCAAGCATACGCCAGAAGCTGGGCAAGGCAGAAAGCGCCCTGCGCAGTCTCACCACCAATAAGAATGCCTTGCAATCTGCACTCGATGCAGCCGATGCTGCTATCACCGCCAGGAATGCCAGTGCGGCAGAAAACGCCATTCGTGAAGCAGAAATCATCATTACCAATACAGGAATTAATGAAGAAACATTGCCTGTTCTGAAAAATAGGCTTGAAGTATTACGCGATGAAATACGCAGAGATGAGACCTATGCAGGTGCAGTACGCGAAGGCAATGAAGCAATGTTGCAAAAAGAAAGCTTCACAGCCATCAAAGCCTACCTGAAAGCCCAAAGAGAAAAGGACGGTCCGGAAATCAGGGAAAAACTGGCCGAAGCATACGCCCTGCAAAGCGAGATTGAGGATGCAGATAGGCGCCTGAATGAGGCACTGACGGAAGGCCGCGCTGCAATGCAGGAGGAAAACTGGGAAAGTGCTGTCAGGGCCTATACCCGGGCCCTGGAAACCCAGGCCGATCATCCCGAAGCGAAAGAAGGGCTTCAAACAGCCAACAGAAAGGCCAGGGAAGCCACCGACAAAGCCAATGCCTTCCGCACCGCCTTTACCCGGGCAGAAGAGGCCTATGGACAGGGCAACCTGGAGCTTGCCTCCAGAGCCGTCCAGGAAGCATTGGATCACTATCCTGAGCATCGCGATGCCATTGCACTGAAACAGAAAATAACACAGGAAATGGAAGAAGCTGCAGAGCTTCTGGAAGCCTATGCCTCCTTGATCAGAAAAGGAGATAGCCTGAATGGACTTTCGCTCTTGCCGGAAGCCCTCCAGGCCTTCGAAGATGCCAGTCAAATCAAACCACAGGAAAGCTATCCGAAGGACAAAGTCAATGAAATAAAAAGTTTACTGGCAGAGAAAAACCGATTAGAGAAAGAATATACGCGCCTGATGGCCGAAGGAGAAACTTTCAAAGCAGAAGAAAAATGGCTGAATGCCAAACTGCGCTTTGAAGCAGCTGCCAGCCTGAAGCCGGGAGAAAGCCTTGCCGCAACGGAAGCTGAGAAGATGCGCCTGGCCTATGAAGCAGATCTCGCAAAACGCCGTCAGTCCTACGATGCCCTCATCAGTGAAGCAGATGCAGCCTGGCTGCGCAAAGTAATGGATGAAGCGGTCAGCAAATACCGGGAAGCCGCTTTGGTGATGCCGGAAGAAAACTATCCCGAATCACAGATCAAGGCCATCAACACCTATCTGGAAGAGCATCTCGTGGTGGAACTGAACAGGGATATCCAGGCCATCCCAGACCGGTCTGAACAAAAATTCAAGTTCACGCCCCTGAATCCCAAGCAAAGAAGGAGCACCTATATCCTCCTAACCGCTACCAATCCCAGCCCCGAACCTCTCAAAGTATTCCTGAACTATGGCAAAGGCAGTACAAAAAACGGAGGGATCGTATTTAAAGCACAGCCGGAAAAAGGTCAGTATATTATCCGTGTCAGCAGCCAGTATCGCTGGTATGACGTGGACAACGACTGGATTGGCATTTATCCGGAGGGAGGGGCCTTCGAGGTTTCAGTGATACAAATCGCTACGGGGGATTAAGGAAAAAAAACTTCAGTACCTGTATTCCATTTGTTTTAAAGGCGGCTAAGAGGCTGATGCATTGTTCTCTTATCTTTCCTATTTTTGCAACGAAACCCCGATCATATATTCTTATTTCGATAAATCCAGAAAATCCAACTTATGGTATTCGATCTTGACCTCATCCGCAAAGTCTATGCAAGCTTCCCTGAACGTGTTGCTGATGCAAGAAAACTATTGGGACGCCCGCTGACCCTCAGTGAAAAAATCCTCTACGCTCACCTGTCGGAAGCCTTGCCGGCACAGCCTTACCGCCGGGGCGACGACTATGTTGACTTCGATCCGGACAGGGTGGCTATGCAGGATGCCACGGCACAGATGGCACTGCTTCAGTTTATGAATGCCGGAAAAGCACGCACTGCCGTGCCTTCCACAGTGCATTGCGACCACCTGATCCAGGCGCAAAGCGGAGCCCTTGCCGATTTGAATACCGCCCTGGAACAAAACAAAGAAGTCTTTGACTTTCTGCAATCCGTTTCCAACAAATACGGCATCGGATTCTGGAAGCCCGGGGCCGGAATTATCCACCAGGTGGTACTGGAAAACTATGCCTTCCCGGGGGGAATGATGATCGGGACTGACTCGCATACTGTAAATGCCGGAGGACTGGGAATGATCGCCATTGGAGTAGGAGGTGCAGATGCCGTGGATGTAATGGCCGGAATGCCCTGGGAGCTGAAGATGCCCAAACTGATCGGGGTTAAACTGACAGGCAAAATGAGCGGATGGACTTCTGCCAAAGATGTGATCCTGAAGGTGGCCGGCATCCTGACCGTCAAAGGCGGAACAGGTGCCATCCTGGAATACTTCGGGGAAGGCGCAGATACCATCTCTGCCACCGGAAAAGGAACGATTTGCAATATGGGGGCTGAGATCGGGGCCACCACCTCTATCTTCGGTTATGATGAAAAGATGAGTACCTACCTGCGTGAAACAGGAAGGGCAGAAGTGGCTGCCCTCGCTGACGGGCTCCTCCCCCACCTGCGTTCGGATGAAGGGGTTTATGCTGATCCCGGCCAATATTACGATCAGGTGATCGAAATCAACTTATCCAAACTGGAACCCCATCTGAACGGCCCCTATACCCCCGATGCCGCCACCCCTATCTCTGAATTGGCCAGGGTTGCGAAAGAAAATGAATTCCCGATGCAGATCGAGGTAGGCTTGATCGGGAGCTGCACCAACAGCTCATACGAAGACCTGACCAGGGCCGCTTCCATTGCCAGACAGGCGAAAGAGAAGAAACTGAAAGTCAAATCAGAATTTATCATCACCCCTGGATCGGAACAAATTCGCTTTACCACCGAAAGGGATGGCCTGCTGAAAATATTCGAGGACATTGGCGGCGTGGTGATGGCCAATGCCTGCGGACCCTGTATCGGGCAGTGGAAACGCCATACAGATGACCCGGACAGAAAGAATACCATCGTAACCTCTTTCAACCGGAATTTTGCCAAGCGCAATGACGGCAATCCCAATACCCACGGCTTTGTGGGTTCACCCGAGCTTGTAACTGCCCTAACCATCGCGGGGGACCTTCGATTTAATCCCTTGACGGACACCCTGATCAATGAAGATGGAGAAGAAGTGAGGCTTGAAATGCCGGAAGGACTGGAGCTGCCCCCCAATGGTTTTGCGGTGGAGGACCCTGGTTATGTAGCCCCGCCGGAATCCGGCAAGCATATTGAAATCATCGTCAAACCCGATTCCAATCGTCTTCAATTGCTGGAGCCCTTCCCGGCCTGGGAAGGCTCTGATCTGCACGGCCTGCGCCTGCTGATCAAAGCCGACGGGAAATGCACCACAGACCATATCTCAATGGCAGGCCCCTGGCTCCGTTTCCGCGGCCATCTCGACAATATTTCAGACAACCTGCTGATGGGGGCGGTGAATCATTTTAATATGAAGACCAACCTCGTCCTGAACCGGGAAACCGGGGAATATGACAAAGTATCCACCGTCGGACGCTATTACAAAACCCACGGAATCGGCTCCATTGTGGTTGGGGATGAGAATTATGGAGAAGGCTCTTCCCGCGAACACGCAGCGATGGAACCCCGCCACCTGGGCGTCAGGGCGGTGATTGTCCGCTCCTTTGCGCGCATCCACGAAACCAACCTGAAAAAGCAGGGGGTTCTGGCGCTTACTTTTGCCAACAAAGCAGATTATGACCTCATCCGGGAAGATGACACCTTTGATATTCGTGGTCTGACCGCCTTCGCCCCGGGCACAGAGCTTGAATTGCTGTTGCATCACAGCGATGGAAGCACAGACAGCATCCGGGCGAAGCATACCTACAATCGCAGTCAAATTGAATGGTTTAAGGCAGGCAGCGCCCTCAATCTGATCCGGAAACTGCAAGCATAAACAAATGCCTGAACGGCCAATATCTCAAAAGCAATGAAAAATCCACTCGTACTCCTTCTGCTTCCCCTTCTTTTCTTTCAAGCCTGTTCATTCTGCGTGGAGGGCGAAGGGCCTTTGGTGATTGAAGAAAGGATTACCGAAAACTTCGATGCCATTGTAGTCAAAGGATCCGCCGATGTGCTGCTGGTGCATTCCACCAGTCCCTTCGTTGAAGTCACCGCCCAGGAAAGCCTCCTGGAGATGATCGAGACCCGCGTGGAGGGCAGCACGCTGATCGTCAGCATCGATGGTTGTTATCGCAGCCGGGAAGCGCTCAGCATACGGGCCGGGATACACCATCCTGTCCTGGTCAAAGTGAGCGGCTCGGGGAGCATCAAAGGGGAGGAAGCCCTGGAAACAGAGGAGATCGAGATTCAGGTAGATGGCTCCGGAGATATCATTCTGCACCTGAATGCCGGTTTTGTCAATGCAGTCGTACGTGGCTCCGGTGATATTTTGCTGGAAGGCGCGTGTGATGTGTTCGAGGCCGGGGTGAAAGGATCTGGGGACATCAAGGCCGAAGCATTGCTGGCAAAGAAGGTGACCGCAACGGTAAACGGCTCAGGGGATGCCAGGGTCAATGCCACCGAAAGCCTGGAGGCTAAAATCAATGGCAGTGGCGACATCCGCTATGCGGGAAATCCGGAGGACCTGGAGACAAGAGTCAATGGATCGGGGGATATCCGTAAGTTGAGATAAACGCCCTATACTAAAGCATTGCAAGGCTCGTTCCTTGGCCTTCTTTATGCTGCAACCTGAAATGATATGATCAGAAACATAATGCCGTCCACTGGCAAATTCCTCTTGTTTATTCCCATATTTCTGTGGTCGATCCATACAGGGTATGCTCAGATAGGCGGTGAGGCCACCTTCTCCTTCCTCAATCTGGTGAACGATGCACGCACTGCCGCGATGGGAGGCGATATTCTGATTGCCAAAGACAATGACCTTAACCTGGCGGTGGACAATCCATCCCTGATTACCCCCGGATTACACCAGAAGCTCTCCCTGAGTTTTGTGGATTATTATGATGATATCAATTACGGTTTTGTCAGCTACGGCCGGCACCTGGAAAAGCTGGGCAGTTTTACGGGAACCTTGCGCTATGTTGATTACGGAAAGTTCACCTATGCAGATGAAACGGGCCAAACGTACGGGGACTTCAGGGCCGGCGATTATGCCTTCCAACTGGGTTGGGGCCGCCCCCTCGATTCCCTTTTTTCCCTGGGGGCAAACCTCAAGTTTATCTATTCCGAACTGGAGCATTACACGGCCAGCGGTTTGGCGGCAGATGTGAGCGGGACCTATCATAATTCAAAGAACGACCTCACCATCAGCCTGCTGGCCCGGAATATCGGACGACAACTGAACACCTATGTCCCTTCACAAAGTGAGCCCCTCCCCTTCGAGATTCTGCTCGGCCTTTCAAAGAAACTGAAACACGTTCCCTTGCGCTATGCGGTGCTGCTGACCAATCTGCAGCAATTCGACCTGACCTACGACGACCCTAATGAACCCGACACCGACCCGCTGACCGGGGAGCCTATTACCGAGAATAAAATTGAGGATATTGCAGACAAGCTGATGCGGCACATTGTGCTGGGGGCGGAGCTGTCCCCTTCAAAGAATTTCAGTCTTCGCTTCGGGTACAATTATAAGGTAAGGCAGGAAATGAAGGTTTCCACGCGTTATGCCACGGCCGGTTTTTCCTGGGGTTTTGGCTTCAGGGTTTCGAAGTTCCATTTCAATTATGCCCGAAAAACCTATCATCTGGCCGGCTCACCCAATTACATCTCTATCACTACCAATCTTTCCGATTTCATCGGCGGCGGCAGCTAAGTGATTGTCTTCACTGGACACATTTACCACGCAGACACAAAGAACACGCAGAAGCACTAAGAAGTTCCTTCCTTCAACTTAGTGTTCCTCAGTGCCCTTCGCGACTCAGTGGTTTTTCTTACAATCACCCCCAAATACCAGCCACATAAAAATTAAGCCGCTAAAGAATCATCCATTACCTCGGATTATCCGAGATAATTCTCCCAATTTCCATCTGTGTTAATCTGTGCTATCTGTGGTGCATTTTTTTCAAAAAGAGGACGGGGAAAGGAATAGCCCTTGGGTGTCCCTACGGTTGAAAGATTTTCCGCGCTGATCTGCGAAATCTGCGGGACAATTATTTTCAGCAAGAGCATAGAGCAAGAGCATACAGTTTCTGAGCTGTTGCTGTATGCTGTTGCTCTTGCATAAAACACATAAGCCTGAGGACAACAGGAAAACCCCTCCAAACTACTCCTCAAACTTCAAACTCCCTGCTGCTGTGTCTTAGCAGGTCCGTAGCGTGGACGCTACGGACAGCGGAGAATTTTTCAGCAAGAGCATAGAGCAAGAGCATACAGGAAATAAGACAAGCACCGGCAAGATCAGCACGCCCCGGATTTGTATCTTTACCGCCTTATGCAGCTGATCATCGATCAAAATGCCGGATTCTGTCCGGGCGTCAGAAAAGCCATCCAAAAAGCGGAGGAAATCCTCGCCGCAGGAACCCCTCTGTATTGCCTGGGGCAAATCGTCCACAATGAAGCCGAAATAGCACGCCTGGAAACCAAAGGAATGAAAACGGCCCGGCTGGAAGACCTTCCTACTGCAGAAGCTGCCCACATTCTTATCCGCGCCCACGGAGAACCTCCGGAAACCTACCAGAAGCTTGAAGACAAAAACCTTGCATACACCGATGCCAGCTGCCCCCTGGTGCTGCGACTGCAAAAAAGGCTTGCAAAAGCAGCCAGCCGGATGAAAGCAGCCGGGGGGAAAGTCCTCATCTTCGGGAAAGCGAATCATCCGGAAGTCATAGGATTGCTGGGCCATTGCCAGGGTCTCGGAATGCCCATCCTTCATCCGGAGGATGTGGATGACGCCATCCTGCAGCAACCCCTGTTTCTCTGCGCCCAAACAACAATGGATCCGGACGCCTATCAATCCCTGCACCAGGCGCTGAAGGAACGGAAGCAAGCCCTCGGAGCAAGCGCTGAATTCGAAGTTATGGATACAGCCTGCGGTTTTGTGGCCCGAAGAAAAGAGAAGCTCACCGTCTTTGCAAAGCAAGTGGATGCCCTGCTCTTTCTGGCAGGAAAAAACAGCGCAAACGGGAAATACCTCTTCAGCATCGCAAAAGAGGCCAATCCGCAAAGCTTTCTGCTGGGAGATCCTTCAGATATTAAACCCGAAATGCTGGAAGGAAAAGAAATCATTGGCATCAGCGGAGCGGCCTCCACCCCACCCTGGCTGCTGGAGAAAGCTGCGCAAAGAATACGTGCATTGTTGGGAATAGAAAGCAATTGAGAATGTACCTGAAGAAACTACGCATAGGAGACTTTAAGAACTACCAAAGCCTTTCCCTGGAGTTCTCCGGGAAGCTGAACTGTTTTATCGGCGGGAATGGAGAAGGTAAAACCAATCTACTGGATGCCATCTATTACCTCTCCTTCTGTAAAAGCTATTTCAACCCTGTAGATCAGCAGATTATCCGACACGGAGAGGATGCCTTCCAACTTTTTGGCGTGTACAGCCGTAACGGCGACCGCGATGATGAGGTCAGTTGCCGCTTCCAGAAAGGCCAACGCAAATCCTTTCGCTTCAACAGCAAAGAATATGAGCGCCTGGCCGACCATATCGGAAAGATTCCCGTGGTGATGATCTCTCCGTACGACAGGGACCTGATCAATGAAGGAAGTGAAATCCGCAGGAAATTTGTGGATAGTGTCATCTCGCAGTTTGACCCTGCTTACCTCGATCAGCTCATCCACTACAATAAAGTATTGGCCCAGCGCAATGCCCTGCTGAAAAAACTGGCGGAATCGCGCAGCACGGATGAAGAGATGCTGCAGGTGTGGGACAATCAGATGATCGCTCCAGCCAAGTATATCTACGAAAAGAGAAAGCGTTTTCTGGAAGGCTATATACCTCTTTTTGATGCCTATTTCAAGATGATCTCGGGGGGGCGGGAAGCTGTTCAGATAGAGTATGAAAGTCAACTGGAAGCCCAGGATCCTGCCTCACTCTTATTGGCTGGCAGAGAACGTGACTACGCCCTTCGCTTTACCACCAGCGGCATCCACAAGGACGACTTCACCTTTCTCATCGATGGTTTCCCTGCCAAACGCTTTGGCTCCCAGGGACAACAGAAGTCCTTTGCGGTGGCACTGAAACTGGGTCAGTTTGATTATATCCGCGAAATGACCAAGGCCAGACCCCTGCTCCTGCTGGATGATGTTTTCGACAAGCTGGATGACGATCGTGTTTCTCAACTCATTCACCTTGTGGGGAATGAACGGTTCGGTCAGGTTTTCCTCAGTGACACCTCCGCAGATCGCATCAAGCGCATCTTTTCCCTCGGCAATATCCCTCACCAGATATTCGACATCCGGGATGGCAATGCCTTCATCCATCAGAACTTATGAAAAGAAGCAACGAACAAGCCCTCCGGGAAGTGATCGGGGAACTCCTGAATACCTACCGCTTAAAGCCGGGTTTATATCAGGCCCAGTTAAAGCACGATTGGGCGGATCTGATGGGCCCGGCCCTGGCAAAAAGAGCCAGAATCATTTCCCTGAAAGAAGGGAAGCTGATGATCAAGACCGATTCTTCTGTATTGAGAAGCGAACTCAGCCTGGCCAAAAGTAAAATTACGGAAAGACTGAATGAGGGACTTGGGCAAGAGGTAATCAAAGAAGTCATCGTCATCTAAGCCCCCGGAATTCATATTCCCCCCGATAAGCTCGGTTCAGCCTGATCCTCCGGACTTCCGACAGCTTCAGTGGCCGAAAACCGTCTGCCAGATATTCTGGAATATCCGCTTGAATGAAAAGCCGGAGAGCCGGATCAGCTTTTTCCTCAGCAGGTACTGCACCACCTTCTTTTCCACCCAATGATGGAAAGGCAGCAAAAAAGCAATCAATACTACCTTAATGCCCAACATCTTCCACGGAACGCCGTGGGTGAGATGATGAATTTCGTAATCGGCCACCAGAATAATAAACTCGAACAGGAAAATGAAGGCGAAGAAACCCAGGGCCTGGATAGACCACTTTGGCACCCTGACGCTTCCCAGCAAAATAAGCAAAACGAAGAGGGAGAAGATGGCAATGATGATGGCGGTATATTGAATATTGTTCCGCCGCTTTATCTCTTCTGCCTTCCGGGCCGCTTCCATTGCTTCCATCCTTTCAGCATTCTCCAGCTCAATCATCAGCAAGTCCTCACTCCTGGCCAGTGCCTGAATGCTGTCTGAAAGCCCACGGGTGCGTACTGCATACTTCCAGGCTGCCTGATAGTCGGCCTGGCGCAGGCTCAGTACCTCCAGTAATTTTGTCGCCCTGAGTGCATAATCCGGCCAGGATGCCCGCTCAGCCAGCGAAAGAGCCAGACCGGCATTGTTGATGGCATCCTCCAGCCTGTCCTGCCTGCTCATAAACTCTGCAAGGCGCAGGAAGAAATGAGATTGAAGGATGAGGTTGGGATGCTGCCTCATTTCCTTTTCAGCTTCTGAATAATACATCTCCGCTTGCGTAAAATCCCCTTCAAATTCGCTGAAGATGGCTTTCAAGCGGATGTAGGTCAGGGGGCTCTCCTTCTCCAGCAGGCTGAGATACTCAGGGAAATCCACATTGTAAAAACGGTAAAGGGTGGCTACATCATCCGTATTTATCAAATAGGTACGGATCAGGGCAAGGCTTTGATCCCTCAGCCCCGGTTGATGCTTGCGCTCTGCAAAGCGGATGATTCTTTTCAGGGATTCCAGATTAAGGCTGCCCCGTGAATGCAGGGATATACCTTCCAGATCATAATACACCTGCATTATTGCCAGGGAGTCGTGAGGAAGCTGCTGCAGAAGATGCAACTCCATCAGCTTATACTCCACCGCCTTGTCGTACATCCGCTGAAAATTATAGAAGCGGGAAAATGCCTGGTACACATCCAGAAGCAATGGTTCCTCTCTTAACATACGGGCCGTTGCCAGGGCAGAGGCATAGTATCTGAAGGCATCCAGCTTGCTTTTCTTGTCTTCAAGGCATCGCCCCACCGACAAAAGGCTGTTTGCTTTCAGTCGCTTATCGGAAAGCTGATCAGACAAGGCCAGCGCCTGGTAGGCGTAATCCAGGGCTTTCTCAAATTCGAAACGGCTTTGATAATACGCAGACAGTTTATGAAGGCCCTGCCACTTCAGGACATCCCCGGGACGCTTTCTTGTGAGGCTTTCCAAACGATCTAAGTGATGGGATAAAGAATGGGTCCGTTCATCCGAAGGTGGCAGGGAAAAAAGTGTAATGAGCGATTCAAGAATCAGGGTTTCGTCATAGCTCATCTCAGCCTCCGCAATGGCCAGCATAGCCAGGCTATCTGCTTTGGCCACATTTCCTTTTGCGGCCGCTTCAACAGCGGCTGTCATCCACGCGGCCACCGGCCCCTTTTGAGCAGCGGAAGGCGCGGCTTCCTGCGCTTGCTCCGGATCCCCTGCCCTAAGCATCGTCAGCAGCAGGAAGAAATTGATAAACAAGAAGCATCCTTTCTGGGGGAAAGTCTGGATTTTCATCGGAAGTGGATTGAGGGTGGCCTTATCAAATCTGAACTGCAATAATACTACTTATTTATAATTATTCTAAATTAAGATAAAAGGCCTATCTTGCCCGCGCTTAAAACTTTAACCTATGAGAACCAGAAAACTTACCATCATCGCCCGCAGAATGCTCTTCGCCTCCCTCTTCCTCCTCCTGCTCGGTGGAGCCTACCTCAGCGGGTACGGAAGCGGCAGTCGCCAATCAGCTGCAGAGCGCATTGATGCCTCCACGGCCAATACCATTTTCAAGAACTACTATCAATCGGCAAGCCCTGTCAATGGGATCATTAAAGGATTTACCATTGATATGGCCCAATTCAGTGCGATGACACAGATGAAATCTGAAAATCCCGGAGTGGCTGCCTTTACGGTGTACTTCGGACAGGACAACCGTGGTGTTGCCCTTGGCCTTGTGATTGGGGTGGATGGCGAAGGCAATGAGATGAATCACACCATTGCCAGTACCCTGGCCGGGAGTTTGTCATCCTGCCCGATTGCCTGTGATGCTGCCAGCGCCATCACACGGGACTAAAAAACTGCTCAGCCTGATCAGGGAATGACCAGCACTTTTTCCCGGACGACCATTTCCTCTCCATTCACTTCAGCATCAAGCTGAAGGATGAGCCCCCCCGAAAGGCCTTTCAGGGACAGGGGAAGGATTTGCTGACCGCTTAATACGCCTTCGAAGGCATTGCCTAACAGCCTGCCTTCCAGGGAATAGAAGCGAATGCGCACTTTTGTGTCGCGGGGCAAATCCAGGGGAAGCCACAGCTGATCCTTTGTTGGATTGGGATAGGGCTGTCCGGCCAGTACCATAGACTGACTTTCCAGCTGCGGCTGTAGGAGTATGGCTTCAGGGAGCACATTGCCTTTTGCATCTGCTATTTCGGCATTATTGATGAATAGAGATTTGCAAGACCCAGCATCTATTTTATGTCTGATTTTCAGCCAGATCAAAGCCGGACCACCCACAGCGGCCGGATGAGGCTGTAAGCTGAACCAGCTCAGGCGGAACTGTCCATTGTCCAGTGAATAATCCAGGTAGGAAGCATCCAGGGGCGTAGTCACCTCCAGGAGTTCCCAGCAAGGGGGCCAGGCAGCAAGAAGGGAAAGCGCGCCCACCGCAGCAGGAGCCTGCACCTCAATAGGAAGCAGCGCAATGCCATCCGGGCCTGGACTGACACGTGCTCCGGGCAGGAGGGCGTTTTGGCTGCCCTTGGCAAGAGCATAAGAAAGATCCACATCTCCCACACAGAGCATTCCGACATTACCTTGCACCGGCTGCAATCCATCAAAATAGAAATCCACGCTATCCGAAATCCAGTCCCCTGCAGGGAAGGAAGGAAGCAAGCCAGTGAACCTGCGACTGATCATCAGGGCATCGGTGGCATTGACGTACCCGGTGGCATCCACGTCGGCCGCTCGCCTGACGATGCCGTCCAGCATATCCAGTCCAACGAAATAACGCATCACCTTTAAAGCATCTGTGGCATTCACGCTGCTCCAGGGAAGCTGGGTAGTGGCTGTCAGTGTGTACATCCCTGGCTGCACAAGCGGGATGCGGTACCAGGCAGTGGAATCAGCATTGGCAGTGGCACTTGCGGTGCCGCTCGTATGCAGAGATGCTTCAGGCAACAAAGTACTGTCTGCATTCGCGTAATATACATATCCATACACTCCGGCCATATCCACTTCCAATACCGCTTTTTGACTGAATATCTGCCCTCCGCATTCCCCTTCACAGAAAAAGCGGAACCAGGAACCATCCATCGCGGGCAGCACATTGTGCACGGAAAGGTTTTCCGTTTGGGCCCCGGAGAAAAGCGCGCCATCCTGCAACACTGTCCAGTTCAGACCGGCATCCTGGCTCATTTCCCATCCCACCGAAGTGTATTGAGATGCGGAGGCATTGAAGGCAGCATTATGCCCGGGTGCAAGCATCGTATCTTGCGGGCTGGCCAAAATACTTACTACCTCCAGGATTTCAACGGATGCAGGGAAGGCGGTACGCACAGCCTGTATCCCATCGCTGATGGTAAGATATACATCATAGAGGCCCGCATTGGCATAGGATACCTGGGGTTGTGGCAGGCTGCTTTGGGAAGGCTGTCCGCCGGGAAACTCCCAGAACCAGGAGGCCACTGTACCCTGGCTGCTGTCATTAAACATAATCAGGGAATCCTGGCAGGCACGGATGGGCAGTGAGGCCAGACCGGGAATCAAATCCTGGCCAATCAAACCAAAAAATTCCAGATAAGCCCGCATCAGTTCGTGGCGGGTATTGCTGCCAAAACCATTGCTCAAACCTGCAAATTCAAAGCTCTTCCCGATGGTCCGGTAGGTAGATGTAGTGCAGGCAATGGCTGCTGAATAAGCGGGGCTTTGGTTTGAGAAAATCACGAAAGCATTCCCCAGGGGTGCCAGTCGGTCGATCCAGTTGTTTTCACCATTGTAATACAAGCTGAAGCCGGAGGTAAAAGTTCCTGCATTACCCTGGAGCAGGCTCAGGTCAGCACTTCCGTCGGAAAGTCCGTTGATATAAAACATCGGATGTACGGCGGTGGCAGGATCATAGGCCCAGGTGTCCCCCCCTTCCATATAGAGATTGCCTCCTCCGTCCAGGTAGTTTTTTAGGCGGGTGCCCTCGGCAGAGGTAAGCGGATGATTGTTGCTGTAAACACCCAGGCAAACAAACACTGCCGAATAGGCCGACAAATCGTCCGGTACCGAATCGATGATGGCCGATGAGATGCCATTAAAGGAGATGGAATGCTGTATGCCCGGGGCCGCGTTGCCGTTGGGGTCAAGGTCAATGATGGCCACGTGGACAGATCCTGCCATAAACTCCAGGGTATCATTAAAAAGCCTTCCGGAGTCAGCTTTCATCCCAACCAGCAAGCGCAGGGTATAACCTGACGGACAGGAAGGAGAGATTTGAAAAGGAATGGTCAGGGTGCTTACCTGACCGACATTGAGCCCGTTGATGAGGATACTGGTATCCGTCGGGATCAAATAAGGGCTAAGAGCGGTGATGGTGAGCTCAATCTGGCTTGCATCGGCGTGGCCGGCATTTCCAAAATCCAGGCTTAGCAGCATTTGTTCCCCCGGATCAGGCTTGCCGTTTCCGTTGCCACTGATTTCTGTTAGCTGAAAAGCATTCAACTGCAAGCGTGGTGCATTCAGGATCATCTGGTGTGAATACAACAGGGTATCTGTATCTGTAAGAATTTCAATACTATACGGCAGCACATATTGATCCGGGATCATTGGGTCGATATGCAGGCAGAAGGCGGAGATGAGGGTATCCCTGTCTCCCGGTCCCAGGTTATAGGTCCGGGCCTCATTCAGTTCCAGGCTAATGTATGGGTCGGAACAATGTAAAACGGCGATGACGGAATCGGCGGTTCCCCCACCCGTGTTTTCCAGGGGCAGGTTTAGGTGTATCCGCTCTCCAAAATCCGCCTGGGCGTTCTGGTTCCCGGCGCTGTCATTGATGATCAGGGCAGCGGCCAGCGGGTATGCACCTGTAGGGGAAAGTACCGGAAGGTTTCCGATAAAAGGCCGGCGGTTTTGTGCCGTGCCTACCACCTCCACCTGTCCGGGATTCATCACAGGGGTAATGAGGAAAGAGGCGTTTCCGGCTGAATCAGCCAAACCGGTGCCCAGCAGTTGGCCACCACTATTCACGGCGATATAGGCGTAAGGTTCAGTCTGCAGGCTGATAGTATTGTCCGTAGGCAGGATGAAAGCAGGCAATTGGACCGATAAAAGAGGAGCCGGCCCTTGATAGATCATCAGTGAGGGATCGCCCATCAGGTGATACACTTCCCAGTAGTATTTCTTTCTGGAGGAGGAAGAAGACTGCACCGCGAGGTTTCCGGAGGTGATCATCTGGCCCTGGGTAACATACCAGTCGGAGTATGGCTCCCCGTGGGTATGCCACCAGCGGTCATACATTCCTGGACCCGTGGCACTGTGCGCAGGCGTGGAAGAAATGCTCCCCAGCCCTACGCCCCAGTAAAAATCCTCATCCCAATAGGTATTATTGCTTGCCCCGATATATCCCAGGGCACCTTTGCCATCGGCCCGAAGCAAGGCCTCTCCGAAACAGGCATTGATCTGAAAGCTGTTGGTAAGACAGGCGTTCCCGATCATCAGCGGATACTTTCCCGCATTGGAGAGTGCTGCAATGTGGGTGGTATTGAAAGCCGGATCAGACCAGCCACCTGTACCGCCGTGGGCTGTATAGTTCACAAAAGCAGCGCCCTGGCTCACCTTACTTCTAATTTGGCTGGCAACCGGGGAGGAACCGGAAGCCGGATACAAATAGGTGTGCGCCGTAATGCCATTTGCCGTGTTAAAATAGTTGTCGGTACCATAATTGATCTGTCCGTTCCCGTGGGTGCTTGCGTACCAGCTGTCGACGCCTGCAATCATAACCACATCATCCAGAAAGCTGTCATCCGGCATCAGATACTGTTCATACTCAAGGGTTTTCCTGATCTGGGGCATCAACTCTGCAATATTATTGGCTGAAAAACGGCCGTAATACAGGTCTGGAAAGTAGTCGCCGGTGTATTCAGCATAATACAAATCAGTAATATGAGAACCCGTTGTCCCGCTATGCGCCGGAATCTGACCCACATCCCCTACCAGCAGGAGGTAAACCGGTGCAGGAAGCGCCGGGGTGGCATTCTGATACAGGCCTTGCAGGAAATTCTTAATGGAGCTGGTGGTACTGCCTACCTGGGTCTGGTTGGTGTAGGCTTCTGTTACAATAAAACCCTTGCGTCGCTTCCATTCTATGAAGGGCTGAAGGCTATCCTGAAACATCGGGTGGGATACAATTACGTAATGCTGTGGTTCACTGGTGATGTTCTCTGTCGCTGTTCCGGGCAAGCCACCGCCCAAGACCTGATTGGCTGGCAGGGGAAAGAAAGGAGTACGAATGGCAGGCATATTCACAGACGGGGTTTCCTCGCTGTGATCTGAAAAAACGATCCGGATTTCCACCTCGCTGGCAAAAACAAGACGTTTAGTGGAATGCTTATAGGCAAAAGGCGCATACTCCATCTCCCCCAGCCTGAAATTGCGCATCATACCTGTGTATGTCAGCTGCAAACGCGTAGGAAGGGTATCCGAATAAGACAGGTAATGCGCAGGCGCGAAACGAAAAGGCTTCAATGAATCAGGGTCTTTGCAGAGCGGAGGCTGTTGCGGATAAAGTGGTATCCCGGGAAACAAAGAATCCAGATTATAATCAATATACTGCAGCACACACACTTCCGCTGTCCATTCCGCCCCCTGTGGCAATTCCACCATTGTGCGCAATACAGGGAGCATTGGTCCGCCCACCCTGCCGGCCGGGTATAAGTCTTCGGTTTGAAGCTGGATGAAGTTGCCATCCTGATTGCTGAATAACCTGAAATCAGGAGGAGTAAGATGAACCACAAAGTGACTACCGCGGGCATCGTGGCGAAGAAATTCAATATGTACCCCCTTATCCTGCGTTGCAAAGGCAAAAGAGAAAATTCCCTGAAAAAGGAGAAAAAGCATAAGATAGCGGGAGCAGAAATATCTGTAGTGCATCGGCTATATTCTATTTAGAAACATTCTATCCTGCAAATTTACAGCAATTATTGAAAGCAAGCACAAAACGAAACTCAGGCTACACATCTATCTTTCAGCGACATATCCTGTCTGAAAGAAACAGCTATTTTTTGATGCGCATAATCCGGAGGGGATAAGGCAAAAGGGGTTTAGTATTAAAGCGCAGATTTGATAATTTTGCGGACACAGGAACAGACCCGTATTTCGGGTCATACAAAAGAAAAGATGAAGATAGTCATTGTAGGAACAGGTTATGTAGGCCTGGTGACCGGCACCTGCTTTGCAGAGGTTGGGATCAATGTTACTTGTGTGGACATCGACAAAGCCAAAATCGATGGCCTGAATAACGGGATCATTCCCATTTATGAGCCCGGACTGGAAGAGATGGTGCAGCGGAACATTGAGAAGGGCCGCCTGCATTTCTCCACCGAATTGGCACCCACCCTGGATGGGGCAAAGGTTGTATTCATTGCGGTCGGCACCCCTCCGGATGAAGACGGCAGTGCTGATTTGAAATATGTGCTGGACGTGGCCAGGGAAACCGCCGAAAATATGAGCGACTACCTGCTCGTGGTCACCAAGAGTACCGTGCCGGTTGGTACCGCAGAGAAAGTGCGGAAAACCCTGCAAGACACCCTCGACAAGCGGGGTGCGGTCATCCCCTACGATGTGGCATCCAATCCTGAATTCCTGAAAGAAGGAGCAGCTGTGGATGACTTCCTCAAACCCGACCGTATTGTGGTGGGACTGGATTCAGCACGTGCAGAAGAATTGATGAAGCAATTGTATAAGCCATTCACAATGAATGGCCACCCGGTGATTTTTATGGATATCCCTTCCGCAGAAATGACCAAGTATGCAGCCAATGCGATGCTGGCCACCAAGATCAGTTTTATGAACGATATCGCCAACCTCTGCGAGATCGTTGGCGCCAATGTGAACCTGGTGCGCAGGGGCATTGGCAGCGACAGCAGAATCGGGCCCAAATTCATCTATCCCGGTATTGGTTATGGCGGCTCCTGCTTCCCGAAAGATGTGAAAGCCCTGATCAAGACTGCCAAAGAATACAATTACGATTTACGGGTCCTTCAGTCGGTGGAAGACGTGAATGACGACCAGAAATCAGTCCTCTTCAACAAAACCAAGGCCTATTTTAAGGGAGAGCTGAGAGGCAAGACCATTGCGCTCTGGGGCCTCAGTTTCAAGCCGCAGACCGATGATATGCGGGAAGCCCCTGCCCTGGTCCTGATTGAAAAATTCCTGGCCGAAGGCGCCAAGGTGAAAGCCTATGACCCTGTGGCAATGGAAGAAGCAGCGCGTCGGCTCGGGGATAGCATTGAACTGATTGAAGACCAGTATGAAGTACTGATCGACGCCGATGCCCTGCTGCTGGCCACGGAGTGGCCTGAGTTTAAGCTTCCCAATTTCGAGGTCATTAAGAAACTGCTGAAAAACCCCGCCATCTTTGATGGAAGGAATGTGTATGACATTGAGCAAATGAAGAAGCTCGGGTTTGATTATTACTGCATCGGGATAGATACCACCCGCGCCTGATAGAAGCGGCCGCTTCCCGTATGCCATAGACAAATTGCTATGGGAAAGAAAATCCTGGTTACCGGAGGTGCCGGCTTTCTTGGCTCCCATCTTTGTGAACGCCTGCTGGAACAGGGTCACGAAGTGGCTTGCCTTGACAATTATTTTACGGGGCAGAAGAAGAACATTATCCATCTGATGGATAATCCATACTTCGAGCTTTTTCGCCACGATGTGACGATGCCCTTCTATATTGAAGTGGATGAGATTTACAATCTCGCCTGTCCGGCCTCGCCTATCCACTACCAGTATAATCCCATCAAGACCGTAAAAACTTCCGTGATGGGGGCCGTCAATATGCTCGGGCTGGCCAAGCGGATCAAGGCAAAGATCCTGCAAGCCAGTACCAGCGAAGTGTATGGCGACCCTAAGGTACACCCGCAGCAGGAAAGCTACTGGGGGAATGTCAATCCCATCGGGGAAAGGGCCTGCTACGACGAAGGCAAAAGGGCGGCAGAAACCCTCTTCGTGAATTATCACCGGCAAAATAAAGTGCGCATTAAAATCGCCCGTATCTTCAATACCTACGGCCCGCGGATGCATCCCAATGATGGAAGGGTGGTATCCAATTTTATTGTACAGGCCCTGCAGGGCAATGACATCACCATCTACGGGGATGGCAGTCAGACCCGCAGTTTCTGTTATGTGGATGATCTACTCCACGGCCTGATGGGCCTGATGAACAGCCCGGATGACTTTACAGGACCGGTAAACCTGGGCAATCCTGGAGAATTCACCATCCTGGAACTGGCCGAGAGAGTCATTCAGATGACCGGATCCAAGTCCAGAATAGTGTATCATCCGCTGCCGGCCGATGATCCGATGCAACGCCAACCGGACATCAGCCTGGCCAGAAAAACCCTTCAATGGGAACCCAAAATCGAACTGGAAGAAGGGCTGAAGAAGACCATAGCGTACTTTGAATCACAACTTTAAGCTATCGCAATGCGTATTTTGCTTACCGGCGCACAGGGACAACTTGGCAGGAGCATCCAAAAAATGCACCCTGAGCTGCTGCCCGGAGGAGACATTGTCTTCACCGACCTGCCTGAGCTGGACATCACGGATGCGGCTGCCGTCACCCGCTTCGTCAGGGATTTTCAGCCTGATCATATCCTGAACTGCGCTGCATATACCGCAGTGGATCAAGCAGAATCGGATGCAGAAAATGCCTTTCTGGTGAATGCCCTCGCCCCCAAAATCCTGGCACAGGCCGCCCACGAGATGAAGGCAGGAATGACTCACATCTCCACAGACTACGTATTTGACGGCCAGCATCACCGGCCCTACACAGAGGAGCATCCCACCGGCCCGCAAGGTGTGTATGGGAAATCAAAGCTGGAGGGAGAAATGGCCGTCCGCCAAAACCATCCCCGGGCATTGATCATCCGCACCTCCTGGCTATACAGCGAATTCGGGCATAATTTTGTCAAAACGATGCGACGCCTTGGTTCGGAAAAGGAGAGCATCAATGTGGTGGCCGATCAGATAGGGAATCCGACCTGGGCCACAGACCTGGCTTCGGCCATCCTGCACATTCTCGCCGGAAACAGAAAGGATCACGCCTCGGGGATTTATCACTACACCAACGAAGGCATCGCCAGCTGGTACGATCTGGCCGTGGCCGTGATGTCCATTTCTAATCTGCAATGCAAAGTGTCCCCGATCCGCACGGAGGAATACCCGGTACCGGCCCCACGCCCTTTCTACAGCGCCCTCGACAAGACAAAAATAAAACGCAATTTCGGGCTGTCCATCCCACACTGGAGGGAAAGCCTGGAGCAGTGCATCCGGATACTAAGTGAACAAGCCGCCTCCGAATAGGTTAAGGGAGAAAAAGATGCGATCAGAAAATGTCTGCCATCAGTCAATAAACACACATTATGAGCCTGCAAAACATTGACCCCGAAATCCTGAGAAAAGCCAAAAGCTGGACCCTGGCACCTTATGATGCCGAAACCCGCGCTGCTGTCATTGAGATGATTGAGCATAAGCCGGAAGAGTTGGAAGAATGCTTTTATACCAGCCTGGAATTTGGCACCGGCGGGCTTCGGGGGATTATGGGGCACGGTACCAACCGAATGAACAAATATACCGTGGGTATGGCAACCCAGGGCCTGGCCAACTACCTGAAGAAATCCTTCCCCGAACAGGAGATCAGGGTGGCCGTTGCCTACGATTGCCGCCACAACAACACCCTTTTCGCCGGCGTGGTTGCCGATGTGCTCTCTGCCAACGGCATCCATACCTATGTCTTTGATGCCCTGCGCCCCACGCCTGAACTCAGCTTTGCGATAAGACAACTGCAATGCCAGTCGGGGATTATGATCACCGCTTCGCATAACCCGAAAGAATACAATGGTTATAAGGTGTACTGGAACGATGGCGGACAATTGGTGCCTCCACACGACAAGAATGTCATCAAAGAGGTACAGGCCGTTGGATCAGCCGCAAATATCCTGTTCGAAACCCGTCCTGAGCTTATTCACCCCATCGGTAGCGCCATCGACGAGGCCTACATCGCAGCCCTGAAAGCACAATCCCTGAATCCTGCACTGAACAAAAAGCATTCAAGCCTGGGCATCGTCTTTACCCCCATTCACGGAACGGCCGTAAAACTTGCCCCAATGGCACTGAAAGCCTTCGGATTTGAGAACATCATCAATGTACCTGAACAGGATGTGGTCAGTGGAGATTTCCCCACGGTGCATTCCCCCAATCCTGAAGAAGCGGCAGCCCTGGAAATGGCCATTCAAAAAGCAGAAGAAAGCGGGGCGGAACTCGTGATGGCCACCGACCCGGATGCCGACAGGGTGGGCATCGCCCTTAGAAACCCGGAAGGAAAGATGATACTGCTGAATGGCAATCAGACCGCCGCCCTCCTGATCTATTACGTGCTCCGGATGCATTCTGAAAAAGGCAGCTTACCGGAGAATGCCTTTATTGTGAAAACCATCGTCACCACTGACCTTCTGAATGACATCGCCCGGGAATACGGCGTAGAGGTAATGGACGTGCTCACCGGGTTCAAATATATCGCGGAAGCCATCAGGCTGAATGAAGGACAGAAAACCTTCCTGGGTGGCGGAGAGGAAAGTTATGGCTATCTGATCGGGGATTATGTCAGAGACAAAGATGCCATCATCTCCTGCTGTATGATCGCTGAAACTGCCGCCTGGGCCAAAGAGAACGGAATGAGTCTGTACGAGCTGCTAATGGATATTTACCGGCAGTTCGGCGTCTATTATGAAGGCTTGCTTTCCATTACAAAAAAAGGCAAAAAGGGGGCAGAGGAGATTGCTGAGATGATGCGCCAGTTCAGGGAATCACCTCCTGCAAGCATTGCCGGCGAGGCGGTGATCCGCCTGATGGACTATCAGCACAGCAAGGACATCAGGATCAGGGAGGAAGTGAGCAGCGCCATCCCCCTTCCAAAATCCAACGTCATCCAGTTATTCACAGAAAGCGGCAGCAAGATTACGGTGCGGCCATCGGGCACCGAACCCAAGGTGAAATTCTATTTTGCACTAAAGGCCGGGAAGAACAGCGCGGCACATCCCGAAGAAATCCTGCAGGAACTCAAAAACAGCATCAGCCGCATCAAAGAAGACCTGAGGCTATGACAAAGAATGAAGGACATATCCCTTCCCCGGTGATTGAACTGCTGACCGTGGCCAATGAGTTCTGTTTGTTTACAGAATCCGTATCCCGCTACCCGAAGAATGAAGTCCTGGAATATTACCGGAAAATCCTGCCGCTTCTTTACATCAAAGGGAACCTGCTCCCTGACGAGCTTCCGGAAGAACTCAGGCCTGAACGCTACGTCACAGAGGAACAATGGGAAGTGGTTTTCAATGATATCCGGACGCTTATGGGTAAGGAAGATGTTTTCTACTTCATCGACTATAATGATCCTCAGGACCAGGACACCTGGCAGGGCAGCCTGGCAGACCATCTGGCCGACATCTACCAGGATATGAAGGATTATGTTTTGGCTTTTCAGAAGAACACCCACACTTCAAGGGTCAATGCCATTGCGGAATGCCGGAGGCTTTTCTATACACATTGGGGAGAAAGGATTGTGCGGCTGCACCACGTCATCCATCAACGGGCTATCCAAAACCATACAGAAAGCGATCCTTATTTAGACTGATATCTGGAGATGCCCGTGTTGTTTTCCACACAATCAAGTCACCGTCTTAGCATTAAACAAACAGCTATAACAGAAGATGCCCGGTCTTTCTAAATAGAAGCCATCCTCAACCATCATCGAGGAATTGAATATCTTTGCCATAATTTTGAAACATTCTAAATAAGTTGCTTGATGAATCTCTTTGAAATGCGTAAAGGGGAAAAGGCCCTGATCACCAAGGTCAGGGGACGGGGAGCTTTCCGCAAGCGCATAATGGAGATGGGTTTTGTGGCCGGACGTGAGGTAGAGGTGATACAGGAGGCCCCGATGAAGGATCCTGTGGAGTACAGGGTGATGGGCTATAATGTCAGCCTGCGCAATTCGGAAGCCCGCCTCATTGAGGTAAGTCCTGTTGGTGAAGACCCAAAGCAGCATTCCCATAGTGAAGAGAACGGCTCAAGTTTCAGCGACAGCCGGCAAAAGAAACAGTTGGGCCTGAAGGAAAAGAAGATCCAGGTAGCTTTTGTCGGCAACCCTAATTCAGGCAAGACCACCCTCTTCAATTTTGCCTCCGGGAGCCACGAAAGGGTGGGGAATTACGGGGGCGTGACGGTGGATGCCAAGGTGGCCCGCTTTCGCAAAAACGGATATCATTTTGAACTGGTCGATCTTCCCGGTACCTACTCCATTACGGCCTATTCTCCTGAAGAGTTGTTTGTACGCAGGTATATTCAGGAAGAAATGCCGGATGTAGTGGTGAATGTGGTCGATGCCTCAAACCTGGAGCGCAACCTTTACCTGACCACCCAGTTGATCGATATGGATATCAAGGTGGTGATGGCCCTGAATATGTTTGATGAGCTGGAAAAGAAGGGCGATCACTTCGACTATGAGATGCTGGGGAAGATGCTCGGAATCCCCATCATTCCCACGGTTGGGTTCAAGCGACAGGGTATCAGCGAGTTGTTCAATAAGATCATTGATGTCTTTGAAGACAGGGATCCTGTAGTTCGGCATATTCATATTCACTATGGCAATACCATTGAGACGGGCATCAATGAAATCCAGAAACTGATCCGGAATCCGGAAAATCAGGCCCTGATCGACAAGATCAGCACCCGTTTTCTTTCTCTGAAGTTGTTGGAGAAGGACGAAGCTGCTTATGAAAGGATTGACAGCCTGAAGAACCGGGAACAGATCCGGAAAGCACTGGACAAGGAACTGGAGCGCATTCAATCCACCCAGGGCGAAGAGGCGGAAACCCTGATCACCGATGCCAAATACGGCTTCATTGCAGGAGCGCTGCGTCAGACTTTTCAGGTGAACCGTATCCAGCGCATCAGAAAGACCGATATCGTAGATACTTTTATTACCCACAAGCTCTGGGGCATTCCGGTCTTTCTCTTTTTTATGTGGGTAACATTCATCGCTACCTTCCGCCTTGGCAGTTATCCTATGGACTGGATCGAAACGGGGGTGGACTATCTCTCTGTGCTTCTGAGCAGGCAGATGGCTGAAGGATGGCTGAAAGACTTATTCATCCAGGGGGTTTTGGGTGGCGTTGGCGGTGTGATCGTTTTTCTTCCCAACATCCTGATATTGTACTTCTTCATTTCCCTGATGGAAGACACTGGTTATATGGCTCGTGCGGTATTCATTATGGATAAAGCGATGCATCGCATCGGGCTGCACGGAAAATCTTTCATCCCCTTGCTGATGGGCTTCGGATGCAATGTACCGGCCATAATGTCCACCCGTATTATTGAGAGCCGCCGTGATCGCCTGATCACAATGCTGATCAACCCATTTATGTCGTGCAGCGCCCGACTTCCCGTCTACATCCTTTTCATCAGTGCTTTTTTTGTCAAAAACCAGGGATCCATCCTGTTTGCCTTATACGGCCTGGGCGTTCTCCTGGCTATTCTTTCGGCACTTTTATTCCGGATGACTTTTTTCAGGAAGGCGGATGTGCCTTTTGTGATGGAGCTCCCCCCCTACCGCATCCCTACCCTCAAGGCCCTGATCACCCATATGTGGCATAGGGCAGAGCAGTATCTCAAAAAGATCGGAGGTATCATTCTGATTGCTTCCATCATAATCTGGGCGCTGGGTTATTTCCCCCGGAGCAACGAAGAAACCCGGCGTATTGAATTGGAGATCAGCGTAATGATGTCAGAAGCAGATCGCTTGCTGAAAGAAGGAGAGCTGGAAGCTTTTGAGCGTCTGGGACAACAGATCAGGGAAGCTGAGTTTATGAAGGAGTATGAAAGGCAACGAGGCTCGCTGATCGGGCAGATCGGAAACTTTGTGCAACCGGTGATGGATCCGTTGGGCTTCGATTGGAAAATGAGTGTGGCCATCCTGTCGGGGATTGCCGCCAAAGAAATTGTGGTGGGCACCCTGGGGGTTTTATACCAGACAGAGGCAGAGGATGAGGATGCACTCACTGCCTCATTGGTGACCAAACTACAGGAGCAGACTTATATGGAGGGGCCCAGGATGGGTGAGAAAGTCTTCAATCCCATCGTTGCCCTCTCTTTTATGCTCTTTGTATTGATATATTTCCCCTGTATTGCCGTCATTGCCACCATACGCCGTGAATCCGGTTCGTGGAAATGGGCTGCCTTTACCGTTTTCTACACCACTGCCGTGGCCTGGATCGTAGCCTTCCTGGCCTATCAGGCGGGGCAATGGGTACAAATAATATGATGCAGGAAATCATCACCATATTGATTGTTGCCGGCGCCACTTTTGTTGTGGTCCGTAACCTCTACCAACAGTTCAGGCCCAGGCCTTCGTCTGATGCCTGTAATGGATGTGCATCAAGCTGTGGAGGATGCCCTGTCCTGGATTTGAAAACGCAAATCAAAGCTGGCCAAGAGAAAGAAAAATGATACCGTCTTATTCAAGTCCGGCATCCTTTGCATCCCTGTCCATCTGGTCCAGCCTGTTCAGTCCGGAAATGGCCAATCCATAGTTGGGACGCAATTGGAGGGCCCGCTGATAATCCTGTCGGGCATTCAGTACATCGCCCATCAACTCATAAGCATAGCCCCGGTTATAGACAGCTTCCACATAATTGGGGTCAGCCTGGAGGGCCTGAGTGAAAAACTTCACGGCTTCATTATATACTTCCAGGTTGACCAGATGGATATACCCGAGGTTGTAGTAAGCCAGCTTAAAATCCGGTCGGAGGGCGATCAGATCATTGTACATTTTCATCGCCTCATTGTAAAACTCGTTCTCCTGATAGTAAAGTCCGAGGTTGTAATAGGCTTCCAGGCGTTCTGCATCCAGGGCAATCGCTCCCTTGTAATAAGCTTCAGCCAGTTTATCCTTCCTGGCGGCCAATAGTATCCCTGCCTGCATAAAAGCCTCATAGTGAACGGGGTCTCGGTCTATGGTCTGTTGAAACAGGCGGATAGCTGCAGAAGTATCACCGGTTTCTTTCTTTGCAAAGCCAAGAATAAAATAGGCCTGGGCATAGGTAGGATCTGTAGCAATAGCGCGGCGGGCATAACTTTCCACTCCTTCATAATCGCGGAAATAGAGATTCATCTCCGCCAATTTCAGCATAGCATTGGTATTTTCAGGATAGAGTTCAAGCACCTTGAGCAGGGTTTGTCTTGTTTTAGGGCTTTGATTCAACCCAAAATAGATATCGGAAAGGGTGATCAGGTATTCGGCTTCGTCGGGTTTGAGCCGGAGCGCCTCATTGATATCCCGCAAGGCCTCATTCATTTTGCCTTGTTTCAGATAAGCAAGAGCTCGTTCATTCAACAGGGAGTCGTTTTCCGCATCCTTTTCCAGGGCCGAAGTCATCTGCCGCAGGGCTGCAGCTTCCGGACTCAAATCCCCGGCAGGGGGCGTTTGCACCTCCCTGTTATTTTGATGGGTCTGGCTCTGCTGGCAGGAAAGGTGCAGCATCAGAAAAAGGAAGGGCAGACAGCACAATGCAAAGCGTTTCATCAGGCCTTGGGTGTTTTGAGCATTTCAACCACTTTGGCCTCGATTTCTTCAGCCAGCTCCGGATTATCTGTCAGCAGGCGCTTGACAGCATCCCGGCCCTGCCCCAGGCGTGTTTCGCCATAGGAAAACCAGGAGCCGCTTTTCTGCAGGACATTGTATTGTACTCCCAGATCTACCAACTCGCCCCAACGCGATATCCCTTCTCCGTAAATAATATCAAACTCAGCCGTACGGAAAGGGGGCGCTACTTTATTCTTGACTACCTTAACCTTCACCCTGTTTCCAACCACCTCTTCGGCATCTTTAATCTGGTTCATCCTGCGAATATCCAGGCGAACCGAAGCATAGAATTTCAGGGCATTGCCGCCGGTGGTTGTTTCCGGATTGCCAAACATCACCCCGATCTTTTCCCTTAACTGATTTATGAAGATGCAACAGCAGCCGGTTTTCGAAATGGTGGAAGTCAGTTTTCGCAAAGCCTGCGACATCAGGCGGGCCTGTAAGCCCATCTTTGAATCGCCCATCTCCCCTTCAATTTCACTGCGGGGTGTCAGGGCTGCCACTGAGTCGATTACAAGGATATCAATGGCGCCACTGCGAATGAGGTTATCCGCAATTTCCAGCGCCTGCTCTCCATTGTCGGGCTGCGAAACCAGCAGATTCTCAATGTCGACACCCAGCTTCCTTGCATAGAATCGATCGAAGGCGTGCTCTGCATCAATAAAAGCTGCCAGGCCACCGCTTTTCTGTGCTTCTGCAATTGCGTGAATGGCCAGGGTGGTTTTTCCAGATGACTCCGGTCCGTAGATTTCAATCACCCTCCCTTTGGGCAAACCGCCAATTCCAAGGGCATTGTTCAGGGAAATCGATCCGGTGGAAATAAACTCCACATCGTCAATCGCATTATCCCCCAATTTCATTATGGTGCCCTTTCCATAGCTTTTCTCCAGCTTGTCGATGGTCAGCTGAAGCGCCTTCATTTTTTCTTTAGCAGTATGATCTGCCTCATTTTGCTTTGCCATAGTAAGATATGTTTAGATCATTTCATTCCGGTCACTTCCAGTATCTGCTTAGCGTGATCCTTGGTTTTTACCTTATCGATGATGTGCAGTATCCTGCCCTTTTCATCCAGCACAAAAGTAGTCCTCAATACCCCTTCATATTCCCTTCCCATAAACTTTTTCGGACCCCATACCCCATAAGCATTGAGGATATGGTGTTCAGGATCGGGGATCTGGGGAAAGGGCAGCGCAAACTTATCGGCAAACTTCTGATGCGATGCCTGGGAGTCAGGGCTGATCCCGACAATGCTGAATCCCTTATCCAGCAAGAGTGGGTAGTTGTCTCTCAGGTTACAGGCCTCCGCTGTGCATCCCGGCGTATTGTCTTTCGGGTAGAAAAACAGGATGACTTTATTTCCAAGTAAATCGGACAACCGAAGCGGATTGCCATTCTGATCTTTGCCTGCAAAATCAGGAGCAGGCATTCCTTGTTGTAGTTTTTTCATAAGACGGGATTTACAAAACAAATGAAAGCGCTGTTATTTAACAATCTTCCCGGGGCATAGTTTTCAACAAGCCTGCAAGACAATAGACGATTCAGGGGGTGGAAAGCGGAGAATTTTTTCGAAAATATTTACAAATATCTGTCAGTCCGCATTGCTTACAGCGCGGTTTTCTTGCCAGGCAAGTATAGCGTCCGTGCAGGATCAGCCAGTGGTGTGCTTTATGAATGAGTTCTTCAGGAATATGCTGCACAAGCTGCTTTTCCGCTTCAAGAGGAGTTTTAGCGTTGCGGGTAAGTCCGAGGCGGGCGCTCACCCTGAATACGTGCGTATCCACAGCCATTGCAGGCTTTTGAAATACGACTGAAGCGATCACATTGGCCGTCTTGCGCCCCACTCCGGGTAGCAGTTGCAAGGCGTTCACGTCATCGGGAACCACGCCGCCAAAATCCCGGATCAGCATCCGGGCCATCCCCACAAGGTGCTTGGCCTTATTGTTTGGGTACGAACAGGTCCGGATCAGATCAAAAACATCCTCCTGACTGGCATCAGCAAGGCTTTGGGGAATCGGGAAACGCTCAAAGAAAGCCGGCGTGATCAGATTGACCCGCTTATCTGTACACTGCGCTGAAAGGATGACTGCTACCAGTAGTTCATAGGGACTGGCATAATGCAATTCTGTTTCGGCCACCGGCATATTCACCGAAAACCAATCAATCACGAATTGATATCTCTCCTTGGTTCGCACAGTGATTTTTGGACAAAGATAAGCAGGGATGCGAATGTGCGTTGGCATCCCTGTTTCCCAGTAGTTTTCTACCGAGGGTCAGTTCAGATAGACTGATACGCTTCCTGCAGCCTGTGTTTTCATTACCCTGAAAGAGCTGGAGTAAGAAAGGATACGGTGTATCAGTGGCATCGATGGGCCCTGTGAAGCAGGCTCTGCTCGAGCAACTGCCTTCCCGGGGGCGTGCATTCTGTCGGTAAAAGAAGCGGGAGTGTGCGGGGTAATTTTTCTGTGCATACGCTGCTATTTTGGTTAAAAAACAAGCAGCGAACGGGTGTAAATCAGAAATATTACTTCTCAGAAAAAAATCTCAGCCGGTGATCAGTAAATCCTTTTCTTTGATCATCTTCCGCAGGTTGATCAGGGCATAGCGCATCCTTCCCAAAGCTGTATTGATACTGACATCCGTTACTTCGGCTATATCCTTGAAGCTCATTTTGGCATAATGCCGCATCTTGAGGACTTCCTTCTGTTCTTCCGGAAGATACTCAATGAGTTTACGGATATCCTGATGGATCTGCTCTTTGATCATCCGCTGCTCAACGGAATCAGACTTCTCCCTTATGGTATCGAAGATATCAAAATCTTCCCGGCTCGAATTGAACTTTGGCATCCGCTTGGCTCTTCTGAAATGATCAATCATCAGATTATGTGCGATGCGCATCACCCACTGCAGGAACTTGCCTTCTTCACGATAAGATCCGGCTTTCAGGGTATGGATTACTTTGACAAAAGTATCCTGGAAGACATCGTCAGCAAGCTGGCGGTCTTTCATTACCATCATAATGTAACCGTAGATGCGGTCTTTGTGACGGTGTATCAGAAGCTCAAGACTGGACTCATCGCCGGCCTGGTATCTCTGAATTAGCGACTTGTCGCTAAGATCGCGATTTTTCATTTCGCCCCCTTTTTTAAGGTTAATTTAAAAGGGTAGAGATGGGCCTATAGATTTCCTCCTATTTTTTGCGATGATGGTGAACGATGTCCGGTTTACGTTATTTTAAGGCAACCGGTTACCTCCAAACAGAAGGCAAATATACAAATTCCGGAACTTTATGCAAGGATTGGCTAATTTTGGCCACGAAAAAAAAAGAGCTATGCAGGAGGTCAGCCTCGACAGCCTTGATTCCAGGAAGTACATTATTGTGAAAGGCGCACGGGTGCACAATCTCAAAAACCTGAGTGTGGCCATCCCCAGAAATGCCCTGGTAGTCATCACCGGCCTGTCAGGCAGCGGAAAATCTTCTCTGGCTTTTGACACCCTGTATGCGGAGGGGCAACGACGGTATGTGGAAAGCCTGAGTGCTTATGCCAGACAGTTTCTGGGCAGGATGAGCAAGCCGGAGGTGGATTATATCCGAGGCATTTCTCCGGCGGTAGCCATTGAGCAGAAAGTGAACACCCGCAATCCACGCTCAACGGTAGGTACCTCAACAGAGGTGTATGAGTATATTAAGTTGCTTTTTGCCCGGATTGGAAAGACCTACTCTCCCATCAGTGGGGAGGAAGTAAAAAGGCATAGTGTTGGAGACGTCCGGGGTTTTATCCTGGATTGCAAAGAAGGAAGCACCTTGTTGATTCTTGCCCCCTTGATCCTGAAGTCGGGAAGAAAGTTGAAGGATCATTTGGGCGTGCTGCAGCAGATCGGTTTCAGCCGTGTCATTCTGAACGGAGAGATCGAGCGCATCAGTGAGCTGCTTGAAAAGAAATCTTTGCCGGAGCAGGAAAAGCAAGGCTTCCTGGTGGTCGACCGGATACGCCTCAGCAGCAGGGATCCCGAACTGCCTTCCCGCATCGCGGACTCCATCGAAACCGCTTTCTTCGAAGGGCAGGGAAGCTGCACCATTGATTACGAGGAGGAAGGGAAATCCAAACGAAAGAGCTTTTCAAACCGCTTCGAGGCCGACGGGATGCTGTTCGAAGAGCCCAGCCTCAACCTCTTCACCTTTAACAATCCTTATGGTGCCTGCCGGAAATGTGAAGGATTCGGAACCATCATCGGCATCGACCCGGATCTGGTCATCCCGGATAAGAACCTCTCGGTTTATGAAGAAGCCATCGCCTGCTGGAAAGGTGAAAAGATGGGAAAATGGAAGCAGCAGTTGACAATGAATGCCCATCGGTTCGGCTTTCCCATTCATAAGCCGGTTAAGGCGCTGAGCGAGGAACAGATCGCTTTGCTTTGGAGCGGCAATGAATGGTTTGAGGGCCTGGATGATTTCTTCAGGCAGGTTGAAGAACAGACCTATAAAATCCAATACCGGGTGATGCTTTCCCGCTACCGTGGGCGCACCGTCTGCCCCGAATGCAAGGGTACCCGTTTGCGAAAAGACGCTTCCTGGGTCAAAGTAGGGGGCTTATCCGTCACCGAGGTTGTGTTGATGCAGATCAGCGATGCCCTGGCGTTTTTCAAAAAGCTGATACTCAACAAACACGACCAGACCATTGCAGAAAGAATGCTGGTGGAAATTCGCAACCGCTTGCAGTTTCTGGAAGATGTTGGTCTTGGCTACCTTACCCTGAACCGCCTCTCCAACAGCCTCAGCGGTGGAGAATCACAACGCATCAATCTGGCAACATCACTGGGAAGCAGCCTGGTAGGATCGATGTATATCCTGGACGAACCCAGCATCGGCCTGCACCCCCGCGATACCCACCGCCTCATTAAGGTTTTAAAGCAACTGCAAAAGCTTGGAAATACGGTCATCGTAGTAGAGCACGAGGAGGAGATTATCCGCGAAGCCGATCAGATCATCGACATTGGCCCCCTTGCAGGAAGAAATGGCGGAACACTTGTCTTCCAAGGTAGCATTGAGGATTTGACTCAAGCCCGGGGCAGCCTCACTGCCGATTATCTTACAGCAAAAAAAAGCATCCCTCTGCCAACCCGAAGAAGAAAAGCAAAAGACTTTATTGAAATACAAGGAGCCCGGGAAAACAACCTTAAAAATATTCAGGTACGCTTCCCCCTGAATACCCTGACTGTGGTCAGTGGAGTGAGTGGGAGTGGAAAATCAAGTCTGGTCAGGGAGGTGCTTTACCCAGCCTTGAAAAGGCATTTTGAAGGATTTGGAGAAAAATCGGGCAGATATGATCATCTGGGCGGCGACCTGAATCTGCTTCAGAATGTGGAAATGGTTGACCAGAACCCCATCGGGCGGTCCTCCCGATCGAACCCGGCCACTTATGTGAAAGCCTACGACGAGATCCGAAGCCTGTTTGCCGGACTACCCCTGTCCAGAATGCGGGGATACAAACCGGGCTTTTTCTCTTTCAATGTGCCTGGCGGAAGATGCGAGGAATGCGAGGGTGAAGGACGGGTGAGGATAGAGATGCAGTTTATGGCTGACCTCTACCTTGCCTGCGACAGCTGTCGAGGAAGCCGCTTCAAGAATGAAGTCCTGGACGTAAAATACCAGGAGAAATCGGTCTCGGACATCCTGGCTCTCACGGTGGACGAGGCTTTGGCTTTTTTCTCGAAAAAAAACAATCCCAACGCCACTGAGAAACGCATCCTTCAAAAACTACAGCCCCTTGCGGATGTCGGCCTGGGATACCTGCATCTGGGCCAACCCTCCAGCACCCTCAGCGGTGGAGAAGCCCAGCGCATCAAGCTCGCTTTCTTCCTGACCAAGGGGAATACAGAAAAACCCAGTCTCTTCATCTTTGATGAGCCCACCACAGGTTTGCATTTTCACGACATTTCGAAACTCTTGGATGCCTTTAATGCCCTCATCGAAAACGGGCATTCTATCCTGGTCATCGAACACAATCCGGAAGTCATCAAATGTGCTGATTGGCTTATCGACCTGGGGCCGGAAGGGGGCAGTGCCGGAGGTTATCTGCTCTACGAAGGCCCCCCGGAAAAGCTGCCGGAAATCAAAGAAAGCCATACCGGCCGCTTTCTGGCAGGAAAGCTGATGCCATAATCAAGACACGGAAAATGAAAGAACTCCTGGCCTATTTCCGCCGCTTCCACCAGGAATACTACAATCGGAAAGCCTACGGCCTCAGCCTGCTTTTTATCGCAGGACTGATCACCCTGAACTACAGCATCGACCTGGAAGACAGCATTATAGACCCTTATGCAGGTACAGCCTGGCATTTCTTTCTTTTTTTCGTCCTGCACCTCTTTGCTTTTCTGGGCGTCTTCTTCCTCTTCCAGTGCTTCGGAAAAAGCATCAGAAAGCCTACTCGCAACGCCTGGATCAAGATTATGCTGGGATTCTCTATTCTCGCCCTCGACCGCTCCTTCACGGGGCATCGTGACTGGGTTATGGCGGCAAGCAGTCCGGAAACCTTCCGCTACCTATACAAAATCGCCCATAACCTCCTTCCTCTGCTCACTGTCTTCCTGCCAATGCTGGTCCTGCTGTTTCTCTTCGATCGCCATCTGCAGGATGGCTTTTACGGCTTGCGTTTAAAGCACACTAAACTGGGGATATACTGGCTGATGCTGGCCGGAATGGTGCCGTTGGTCTTTGCCGCCTCCTGGCTCCCTGACTTTATGGAATACTATCCGGTTTACCGGCGATCAGGCGGGGCAGCTTTTGCTGAGGCGATGCAGTGGCCCGGGTGGGTGGTCCGAAGCATCTACGAAACGGCCTACCTGATGAACTTCATCTTCGTGGAGATGCTGTTCCGCGGACTACTGGTTATTGGCCTTTCCAGAATGTTGGGCGGAAATGTGGTGATGGCTATGGCCGCCACCTATGCCGTCTATCACTTCGGAAAACCGATAGGCGAAACCATCAGCTCAGTCTTTGGAGGATATATTCTGGGGGTGATTGCCTTATATACCCGCAACATCTATGGGGGCATATTCCTCCACGGTGGCATTGCCCTCCTGATGGAACTGTTTGCTTTTATGCATTACAGCTGATCAAGTTGTGATGTCATTGATCGAAAAGCAGTACTTTTGATCAGCAAACCTTAAAATCGAATCCAATGAAATCCCTGATCCTGGTTCCGACCGACTTTTCTGAAGTATGTGATAATGCGATCAATCAAGCCTGCGAAGCCGCCGCCTCCCTGAATTATTCCGTGACCCTGTTGCACGTATTGAACAGCGACAGCAAAGCCTGGATGAAGGGAGAAGGGCTGGATGAGGGAGGCATTGCCTATCGCCTCGATGAACTGGCCGCTTCAAAGCAAAAGAGTTATGGCATCGAGGTAAAGGCGACCACAAGAGAAGGCAGTATTTTTACCAGCATCGCCGAAGTGGCATCGGAACTGAAAGCCAGTCTTATTTTTCTGGGAACACACGGCAAGAGTGGCATCCAGAAACTTACCGGGAGCTTTGCCCTGAAAGTGATCACCAGCGCGGATATGCCGGTTGTGGTAGTCCAGAAGCGGCCTTTCGACAAAGGATACAAAGACATCGTGCTGCCTATTACCAGTGATGCCGGCCCGATGGAAAAAACCCAGTGGGCAGCCTATATGGCCAAGACCTTCGGTGCCCGCATCCATATTTTCCAGCTCAATGAGGAACCGGCTATTGCTTCCACGGTGAAGGTTCTCGAAAATTTCTTCAGCAAGGAAAGTGTTCCTTCTGAAACTACCATCGCTTCCAAGTCGGGCAGCTTCAGCAAACAAACCATCGACTTTGCGACGGCAAAGAATGCCGATCTTATTCTGATTATGACCTCTCCGGATAAAGGGTGGACACAGTTTTTCCTGGGTACCTACGAGGAGGAGATCATCTTCAATACTTCCCAGATTCCGGTAATGTGTATCAATCCACGCAAACAGAACTGGGAGAAAATCTTCCGCACCTGAGCAGGCTTCCATACAATCAGTTGGAATGCAAAGTGCTGCCGCCATCCGTTATATCATCGCCAAGCTGGAAAATGAACTTCCGGGACATCTGCATTACCATAATGCAGCCCACACCCTCGATGTGATGCAAGCCAGTGAGGCATTTGGAAAAGCGGAAGGATTAAGGGCAGCCGAACTCACCTTGCTGAATACCGCAGCCGCATATCACGATGCCGGGTTCCTATGTGCTTATGATGATCACGAAGAACACAGTTGCCGCATTGCCAGAGAAAGCCTCCCCGGATTCGGGTACGGGGAAAGGCAGATTGACCGCTGCTGCGAACTCATCCTCTTCACCCTGCCCGGACACCTACCTGATGATCCCCTTGCCGCCATCTTATGCGATGCCGACCTGGATTACCTCGGCAGACCTGATTACCCTGATATTGCAGCGAAACTGCGAAAGGAATGGGAAGCCATCGGCAAAAGTTATGAGGATGATGCCTGGATCCAAATGCAGATAGCCTACCTCCAGCAACATCAATACCGCACCGCCTCAGCCCGGCAACAAAGGGAAGCCGGAAAAGTGGCGAACATCCGATATCTCAAAAAGCTACGTCAGCACTAATGTGGGAAATTAAGGCCTAATCAGATCCTATGCGTGCAATGAAGCGTATCCTTCAAACCTATTGGCCGGGGCTCCTTGCGATGCTGTTCTGGGGCCTTTCCTACAACTGGACAAAAATCTGTTTTATCTGGTACAGCCCTTTGGCCACCATCTTTCTGCGCCTTTTGATCTCCACCCTCCTTCTGTTTTTATATCTGGCTTGGAAAGGCCGCAACATACGAATACGGCAAGGCGATCTGAAATACTTTCTGGGGGCTGCCTTCTTCTCCCCTTTTCTGTATTTCATCGGAGAGAATTATGGACTCTCTCTGACTACGCCCACCACCACCGCCGTGCTCATTTCCACCATCCCACTATTTACTCCTGTGGCGGCCTACTTTTTCCTGCAAGAAAGACTGGGCATCCTGAATATTCTGGGTATCCTGGTTTCCTTTGTCGGAATTCTGCTGCTTTTAGCTAACCCTGCCGCCCGCCTTCACAGCCACCCGGCCGGACTCGCTCTGCTGATGCTTGCTGTGGCATCGGCTGTAGCTTATGGCTTGTTTATCAAAAGATTAACACATAATTATCCGCCCATCACCATCATCGCCTGGCAGAATGCAATGGCGCTGGTATTCTTTCTGCCTTTTTTTCTCTGGTTCGACCTGCGCGAAGTGCTTTCGGTTCCGCTCAACCTGAAGCTGGGCACCTCCCTGCTGGCCCTTGCCATATTTGCCTCTTCCCTGGCTTTTATTCTCTTTGTGAGGATGATTCGTGAAATCGGGCTGAGCAGAAGCAATGTGCTGGCCAACCTCATTCCCCTGATCACTGGCCTGGCTGCCCTGGCATTGGGGCAGGAGAAATTCGGAGGAATGAAAATCCTGGGAATGGCTGTGGTACTCTCCGGGGTCATACTGAGTCAGTTGCGCTCTATGAAAAGAGAAGAAAAGGCCGCGGCAGCCCTTCCTCAAATACCACCTCAATGAAAACAATCAAAATCCTCGGATGCGGCCGGATAGGTGCCGCCATTGTGAAAGACCTCCTGCAGGACGAAGACCTGCTCGTGAAGGTTTATGAAAGAGATGCCACCCGCTTGGACAGCCTGGCTTCGCATCCCCGCCTGGAATGTTTCCAGGCCGATGCCACCGATGAGGTTGTATTGCAAAAGACGCTGGATGGACAAGGAATCCTTATTAATGCCCTGCCGGGAAGTTTGGGCTTTGGCTTGTTGAAGTCCGGCATCGAGGCGGGACATACTATGGTTGACATCAGCTTTGCACCGGAAGACCCGCTTGTGCTGAACGAACTGGCTCGGGGCAAGGGCGTAACCGCCATCGTGGATATGGGGGTTGCCCCGGGGATGAGCCATCTGTTGGCGGGTTGGGCAGCTTCAGAAATGGATCACATTACAGAGCTGGAAATAATGGTGGGCGGACTGCCCCGTGAGCGCAAGCTCCCATTCGAATATAAGGCCGGCTTCTCCCCCGCAGATGTCATTGAGGAATACACCCGCCCCGTCTATCTGATTGAAGGTGGGAAAAAGGTGAAGCGAGAAGCCCTGTCGGGATTAGAGACCATCGACTTCCCGGGCATCGGGACATTAGAGGCCTTTTTAAGCGACGGCTTGCGCACCCTGACGCACAGCATCCAGGCTGAGGAGATGCGTGAGAAAACCCTGCGCTATCCCGGCCACGCCGCCCTGATGAAGCTGTTCAGGGATACCGGTTTGTTCGGCAGGGAAGCAGTGTGGGTAGGCAATCAGGAGATCATCCCCCTGGAACTCACCTCTGCCCTCTTATTCCGCCACTGGGAACTACGGCCGGGCGAGGAAGACTTTACGGTGATGCGGGTGATGGCCCGCGGCCTGCGGGAACATCAGAGGGTGATTTTTGCCGCAGCCCTGTATGATGCCTACGACAGGGAAAGCGGCATCCATTCAATGGCGCGCACAACAGGCTACGCTGCCACAGCTGCCTTGCGTTTACTGTTGAGCGGCCAGTTGAAAGAGTCCGGCATCATCGTACCTGAAAAGCTGGGGATGCGGCAGGAATGGCGCCATTTTATGCTGGAGGACCAGCGCAAGCGGGGCATCGACTACCGCATCAGTGTGGAAAAAGAGGAAGATTGGAGCACAGGGGAATGCGGAAGTTAAACAGCCTGGTATGGACATTGAAAAATTCTTTTACCTTTGCAATCCTCTTTTCGGCGAGATAGCTCAGGTGGTTAGAGCGTCGGATTCATAACCCGGAGGTCGAGGGTTCAATTCCCTCTCTCGCCACGAAAGAATCAGCCCCTTTTTGGGGCTTTTTTTATGGGCCGCAGGGCACACATACTCAAACCACGGCTACCGGCACTGCAGCGATGTACCTGATCCTTACGGCGAAGGATACAGGTCTTAAACTCTCACAGTTTGTTGTATGCACTTGCATAAAATCTGAAATTCTGACACATCTATTTATAATTTTCAGTCATAATGTCTTAAATAACAGCAAAATATGACGCGGCAGACTCTTTGATCACCAGAGCGAAAAGAATTGATGATGAATCTGAACCAATATACATTGAAATCGCAGGAAGCCCTGCAAAAAGCACAACAGATTGCACAAGGTCTTGGAAACCAGGCTTTGGAAAACGGCCATTTATTAAGCGGGATATGGGAGGCAGACGAACGCCTCCTGAGTGGACTTCTCGGCAAGCTGGAAGTGAGACCGGAAAGCCTCCAAAATGCCCTGGAGCGGCAGCTTTCCAGCTATCCCCGGGTGAGCGGTGGAGAACCTTATCTTTCCCGGGATCTGAATGCTACGCTCCAAAAAGCCCAGGCATATCTCTCTTCCTTCAAGGATGATTATGTCAGCCTTGAGCACCTGCTGCTGGCCCTGAGCGAGGCCAAGGATGCCATAGGGGATTTGCTCCGCGATGCCGGGCTGTCATCCAAAGCGCTAATGCAGGCCATTCTTGAAATGCGGCAGGGACGGAGCGTCAACTCCCCTTCTGCCGAGGATAGCTACGATGCACTCAATCGCTATGCACGGAACCTGAATAATCTGGCACGGGAAGGAAAACTGGATCCGGTCATTGGCCGGGAAGACGAAATCCGGAGGCTGCTGCAAATCCTGAGCCGCCGTACCAAGAACAACCCTATCCTCATCGGTGAGCCGGGAACGGGTAAAACAGCCATCGCCGAGGGCCTGGCACACCGTATTATCAATGGAGATGTCCCAGAAAATCTGAAAAGCAAGCAAATCTATTCCCTCGATATGGGCTCCCTGATTGCCGGTGCCAAATACAAAGGGGAATTTGAAGAACGATTGAAAGGAGTGGTGAAGGAAGTCATTGGCAGCGACGGAGAAATTATTCTGTTCATCGATGAGATCCATACCCTGGTAGGTGCGGGTGCCTCGGAAGGGGCAATGGACGCCGCCAATATCCTGAAGCCTGCCCTGGCCCGGGGCGAACTACGGGCCATAGGCGCCACGACACTTAAGGAGTATCAAAAGTATTTTGAGAAGGATAAAGCCCTGGAAAGGCGTTTCCAGACCGTCGTGGTGGACGAACCTGATACGGCCGACGCCATCTCCATTCTGCGCGGTCTCAAAGAAAGATACGAAACCCACCATCAGGTGAGGATCCGCGATGAGGCCATTATTTCTGCAGTGGATCTCTCAAAGCGCTATATCACAGATCGTTTTCTTCCCGACAAGGCCATTGACCTGATCGACGAGGCGGCAGCCAGGTTGAAACTGGAAATCAATTCCGTACCCGAAGAGATCGATGAAGTGGAGCGCCGCATCCGCCAGCTCGAGATTGAAAGGGAAGCCATCAAGCGGGAGAAAGACAAAGAAAAGCTGGAAGCGATCCAAAGAGAACTGGCCGATCTGGAGGAAAAAAGAAGCAGCCTGCGCGCGCAGTGGCAGGCCGAAAAAAGCCTGGTGGAGGAGATTCAAAAGCAGAAGAAAAGCATTGAAGATGCCAAATATGAGGCGGATAAAGCAGAAAGAGAAGGCGATTACGGTATGGTGGCCGAGTTGCGCTATGGAAAGATAACGCAGGCGCAAAGTGCCCTGGCTGAAGCGCAACAGCGCCTGGAGAAAAAGCAGGCAGGCGGGATGATGATCAAAGAGGAAGTGGGCGCAGAAGAAATTGCGGAGATCGTGGCCCGCTGGACAGGCATCCCGGTGAACCGTATGCTGGAAAGTGAAAGAGAGAAATTACTCCATCTTGAAGATGAACTGCATAAAAGGGTAGTTGGACAAGATGAGGCCATCACAGCCCTGGCAGAGGCCATCCGCCGAAGCAGGGCCGGGCTACAAGACCAGAAGCGGCCTGTGGGTTCTTTCATATTCCTGGGAACCACCGGGGTAGGCAAGACGGAGCTGGCCAAAGCCCTGGCAGAATATCTCTTTAATGATGAAAATGCAATGGTTCGGATCGATATGTCGGAATACCAGGAACGCCATACGGTATCCCGCCTGATCGGCGCCCCACCGGGATATGTTGGCTATGATGAAGGCGGACAACTTACAGAGAAAGTCAGAAGGAAACCATACAGCGTTGTGTTGTTGGATGAAATAGAAAAGGCCCATCCGGATGTCTTCAATATTCTATTGCAGGTGCTGGAGGATGGCCGCCTGACCGACAACAAAGGGCGACTGGCGGATTTCAGAAACAGCATCGTCATTATGACCTCAAACCTGGGTTCCGAACTCATCCGGGAACGCACTGAAATGTTGGGGGAAAAGATGGATGCTCAGGCTTTTGAAAACCTGCGCGGGGATGTATTCCAGTTGATGCGCAAAACGATTCGGCCTGAATTCCTGAATAGAATTGACGAGGTAATTATGTTTACGCCCCTCACTCGGGAAGAAACCAGAGAGATTGTGGTGTTGCAACTTCAACAGTTCAAACAACTTATGGAGGAAAGAAGCATTCAGCTATCTTATAATCAGGAAGTGGTGGATTATCTGGCCACAAAAGGTTTTGATCCTCAATTCGGCGCCCGGCCGCTCAAAAGATTAATCCAGAAGGAGTTAGTTAATTTACTGTCCGTCAGCCTCTTAAAGGGCGACATTCAGGCAGGAGTGACATTACGTCTGGCTATGCGTGAAGGAAAGATCAGGGTAGAATCCATAGAAAACAAATAAAATTTCCAGATAATTAGATGATTACAAATATTATTTACATCTTTGCCGGACGTTTTTCAATTTAATTAAGAATGAACAAAGGAACAGTAAAATTTTACAATGAAACCAAAGGTTATGGTTTCATTAGAGAAGACGAATCAGGCAAGGAGTACTTCGTACACGCCACAGGTTTAATCGACAAAGTCTCGGATGACGCCGAGGTAACCTTCGATTTGGAAGAAGGAAGAAAGGGTTTGAATGCAGTGAATGTGAAGCTGGCTGACTAAGCTGGCGCGCAAATACGCATAATGATCTTGAAAGGGCGGCTGCAAAGCCGCCTTTTTTTTATGCTGAAAAAAACCGGCAAAGCGCATCTGCACCCTGCCGGTTTGGTTTCAGCATAAAACCGCCTTGATCAGGCTTCTTTAAGCATTCTTACTTTTGCCTCCATCAAGGCTAAATCCTGCTTGGCTTTTTCAATTTTCCGCGCAAACTCTTCCTTAAGCAGGTCTGCTTTCTTTGAATTAGCCAGAAAACCAAGGTTGTTCTCCCAGAGGTGAATTTCATCCTGAAGCTCCTTGATCTTGTTCTGAAGATGCATTCTTTCTTTGGAGATCAATCGTCCCCCGTCTTGTTTGTCCTTCAGATGGTCTATTTTCTCCCGGTAATTCACCCGGCTCATCTCCACAGAGCTAATATTGAGCTCTGTAAGCTTCTTGTCTATGGCATCACGGAAAGCCTTCTGCAGCCTGTCCTTTTCCTTGATAGGCACAAACCCGACCTCCATCCATTCCCGTTGCAGGCTTTTCAAGAGATTCAGATTGGCAGACTTGTCATCCGAATATTCCTGCTCTTCAATCTGTTTTATGAGTTTTTCCTTCTTTTCCAGGTTTTCAGCCTCATTCGAGTGAATGCTCTTGAAGTAGGCATCCTTGTTTTCGAAGAAGGCATCGCAGGCAGCCCTGAAACGCTTCCAGATTTTTTCGGAGTGTTTGCGTGGCACAGCGCCAATCTCCTTCCAGCGCTTTTGCATATTGATCAGCTCCCTGCTGGTATTTTTCCAGTCGGTTGAAGCTTGCAGCGCCTCAGCCTGCACGCACAAGTCGAGCTTCAGATTGTAATTATTGAGTTGCTCGTCTTTGATTTTATCAAAGTATTCCTTCTTTGCCGTGTAGAAAGCTTCCATATATGCCCGGAAGCGCTGCCATACTTTGTCATTGTCGCTGCGGGGAGCAGGCCCAATCGATTTCCATATCTTCAGCAGTTCATTCAGCTTGTCGGTTTGTTCCTGCCAGGCCTTGATGCTGTTCATTTCGGCAGAGACCACTTCCTCAGCCTGGTCACACAAGGCGTTTTTGGCGAGCAGATTCTTCTCAAATTCCTCCTGACGCTGCTCATAATGATCACGGCGGCGGTTGTTGATCAAGTCGGTCGTATGCTTGAAACGCTCCCAAACTTCATCCTTCTTGTCCATCGGAACCGGACCAATTTCTTTCCATTCCCTGTGATATTGCTGAAGCAGACGGAAAGAGCGATCGATTGAATTCTCCAACAGCAACTCATCCGCCTTTTCGCAAAGCGCAATCTTGCTTTCCAGGTTCTTCCTTAGGTCAAGGTCGCGTAATTCCTTATTGATCTTAACCTTATCAAAGAATTTCTCCACCAGAAAATGGTAGTTCTGCCAAAGGTTGTTGGTCTCAGTACGGGGCACCATTCCTATGCCTGACCACTTTTCCTGGAGCGCCTTGAACTCATCATAGGTCTTTTTGAGTGATTCCTCTGAATTGATCAGGTTCTTGAGTTCTTCCAGGATATGCTGTTTCGCTTCGAGATTTTGTTGACGGACCTTCTCCTGCTCACCGGCCCAGGCCGCTTTGCGCTCCTTATACAGGGTAAACAAGGCCTGGAATTTCAGCTCCAACTCATCCGGACTCTCATCATAGCTATCCTTTTCTCCACCCTCTGCGATGAAGGCTTCAAAGCGTTCGTTCTTCAATTCACGGGTTTTATTCAGGAAATTGACCCGTACCAGGGATACCTTGCGCTTCACCTTACTGATGTCGTCAGCCTGAAGCGCTTCTTCCAGGGCTTCCGCAAGCTGAGTGCGATCCAGGCTTTGGTACTTTTCTTCCGTTTCTTCCACCTCATCCACCTCTTCCTCTTCCTCTTCCTCTTCCTCTTCCTCTTCCTCCTCACCCTCACCTTCACCTTCACCCTCACTCTCACTCTCACTCTTCTCCGCGTCCATTGCTTCATCGGTGTTAAGCTCATTCTCCGTTGAAGCATCCGCCGGAACTTCTTCTGGAGTCACTTCCGCCGGGACTTCTTCTGGAGTCACTTCTGCCGGAACTTCTTCTGGAGTCACTTCTGCCGGAACTTCTTCGGGGCTCTCTTCCGCCGGGACTTCTTTGGGGCTCTCTTCTACCGGGACTTCTTCGGGGCTTTCTTCCGCCGGGACTTCTTCGGGGCTTTCTTCTGCCGGGACTTCTTTGGGGCTCTCTTCTACCGGGACTTCTTCGGGGCTTTCTTCCGCCGGGGCTTTCTCGTCCGGCACTCCCTCCGGAGTTCCCTCTAAGGGAGTTACTTCATCTTGTGCTTCTTTCGAAGAAACTTTCTCGGATGTTTCGTTTGAGGGGTGCTCATCTCCCAAATTTTCCTGGGGTGGAGTTTGCAGATTCATTTCATTTTTCCGGGTATCCGTCTGAGCGGGTTGGGCTTGATCCTTCTGTTCCATAATTGTGTAGTGGTCTTACTAATGAAAGTATGATGGTTCTGAAAAAAACAAGGTGATCGTGTGTGGTTTTGTATTGACTGCTCCCATTTTTTGAGGGATTGCAAAAATAAGACAATACCAATGAAGGGCAAAGGAATATTAGCGCATTGCTGAAGGGTTGAAGAGGATATAACCGATGTTCAAAATGAATGACCAGCTATCCTAATGCCGGTCGTAATGGTTTACACTGATACTGACCGGACCGATGGGAGAATGGAACACCAGGTTGCTGCTTACGATAGTGCTTCGTTGGGAGAAAGGCTTCCCATATTCGGCTTGATTTCCATCTGCATTCTTGATTTCCTGGGATGGTTGAAAAAGATAGGATTCCAGCCTGAAGTCAAAGTTGTTGGCCAGATGAAAGATGTGCTTCAATCCCAGTCCTGCGAAATTATGCGCCCGGTATGAAGGCATAAAGCGCGTCATACTTTCAGGGATGGGTTCAAATGCCGGGCTGCTTAACATTGTTGCCGTATAGTTTTGAAGAAAGCTGTATTTGGCAATGAGCAGGTCTCCGTATACCCCCAGGGTATAATCCTTTCCCAGGGGAAAATAATGCTCAAGTTGCATCCGGAATCGAAACCAGTCGTGTTCAATGCCCTGGGCTTCCGGGAGCCTTGATGTGGAGCCGGGGATATAGTCCTCTTTAGCAGGGGTGATCATTACACCTACGCTCAAAAAATGCCCGAGGCTGGCATATTGCTTACGATTCAGATTGCTCCGTTCGTAGAGCAGGCCGATCTGATTGAAACTGACGCTGCTCCGGTCAGCTGTATCCAGCCTGGTAAAGAAATTATTCTGGTAATAGTTGTCTTTTGTAAAACCGGTGGCCAGTCTGATTACCATCCGGTCTTTGTTTGTGATGGGCCATCCGAGATCGGCAAAGACATTGTTCTCATTTTTGATCAGATAAGAAGGGGTCTTGTCTTCAAAGAAATAGGTGGAGGTTTTAAAATAATCAAACTGATCGATTGAAAAGCCGGCCCGAATGTAGAATGGGATGCGGCCGGGATAATCGATGCGGGTTTTGACCAGGGCCGAGCTATAAAAGCGTCCTATGTAGCTGCTGGTGGCAACCGTGATGGCCTGCTTACCCAGATACTTGTATTTGAGTTCGAGGAAAGCCTCATTGGTAGGACTGCTGCTTATGCTTCCCCCAAAACTAACCGCAATATTGTTGGCCTTGCGCATAGCCAGGTTCAGCTTATATCGCCCGCTTTCATCGCTATATCGCAGCCTGGGATAGATGCCTGATATTTTATCGTCAGCGATCAACTTAAAGTATTCCTCCCTGAGTTCATCTATATTCAACACATTATTGTCCCGGCCTGAGAGACTGCGTCGTATGTATTGGCTTTGGTTGTCATTCAGACCCTGAATGATGATGGAGTCGATGCTTACTTCCGGTAATGAGGCAAGGTATTCTGCTCTTTCCTGTTCCACCTGCGATTTGGGTTTGCTGATGGTTAGAAAACTGCGGATGGCTGCAATTTCTCTCTGGGTGGCGGCATATCCGCTGTCGATGAACTCTTTAGCTTTGCTAAAATCGATGATATTCACCGGGCCCAGATTGGGTTCGATCAGCACGCCATTATCGCAGATGACGGAATACTCTGTATTGGTCATAAACACCGTCTGTACCTGGCTCAGGATATTGTCTTCGGTGGGGGGAGCATAATTGGATGCCACCTTGCTGCCAATGATCATATCCGGGAAGAAATCTTCATACATTACATCGGAGGGAAAGTTATTGTACATCCCGCCGTCAAGAAGGAGTTTACCGTCAATGCGGATGGGCTTAAAGTAAAAGGGGAAAGTCATTGAAGCCCTTACAGCTGCACTCAGGTCTCCTTTGCGCAGCACGACTTCCTTATTATTAGCAATATCCGAGGCAATGCAGCGGAAGGGAATGAAGAGGCTGTCGAAATCGTAATCTGCTCCGGCAGCAGCCGCCGCAAAAAACTCCATCAGCACAAAGTCAAGTTGTACGGGAGAAACCAGGCTATGAGGAAGTCGGGCCGTAAGAATACTGTCGGCCTGAAATCGAAGGGTGATCCAGGATGCGTCGGGTTCAGCTTGTTTGAAATAGAAGAAATACTCGTCTTCAATTTCTCCCTTCACCCAGGTAGTAAAACGATCCGAAGTGATGATCTCTTCCAGTTGCTCAGGAGAGTAACCTGAGGCGTACATTCCGCCTATGATGGCACCGATGGATGTTCCCGTAATATAATCAATGGGAATGCCTTCCTCTTCCAGGGCTTTCAGCACACCAATATGGGCCGCCCCTTTCGCCCCACCCCCACTGAGTACCAATCCGACTTTCTGCGCCTCCACCCTGAAGGGGAGTGCAAGGACGAGTAGAATAATGAAGGTATGGAGACTGATGTATTTCAGCATTATTGTAATGACTTGCAGAAACACAAAGCTCTGAAAAAAAGAGCCATTCAGGAAGAGGGCTACACTATATTTTTGATAAAGCCTGATCCAGGTCCTGAATAATATCCTCCACATCTTCTATCCCTACTGCGAAACGGACCAGCCCGTCAGTAATATCGGCTTCCAGCCTGTGCTCGCGAGAGATTTTGGAGTGGGTCATCGAGGCCGGATGCTGGATCAGACTTTCAACTCCGCCCAGGGATACAGCCAGCAAGGCCAGGTGCACATTGTCCATCAATACCTTACCCGCACTCAATCCACCTTTCAATTCAAAACTGATCATTGCACCTGGGCCGTGCATTTGCCTTTTCGCCAATTCAAACTGCGGATGCGATGGCAAACCCGGATATTTCACCCATTCCACTTTTGAATGTTGTTCAAGAAACTCAGCCACCTTGATCGCATTGGCCTGGGCACGTTCTATTCTTACCCCGAGGGTCTTGATGCCGCGCAGTACCATATAGGCCTGATGGGGGTCCATATTAGAGCCCATATTGACCATCACATTGCGGATGCGCTTATAGTCTTCTTCTTTCTTTGCGACCACCATTCCGGCCACAATGTCTGCGTGCCCGTTCAGAAACTTGGTCATAGAGTGCAGGCTGATGTCGGCGCCCAGATCAAGCGGGCGCTGGAGTACGGGACTGCAAAAAGTATTGTCTACGCATAGCGGAATATTGTGTTCGCGGGCAATGGCAGCAAGGGCAGCGATGTCGGTGATGCCCATTGTGGGATTGGCCGGTGTTTCGGTATAGATCAAACGGGTGTTGGGCTGGATGGCCTTCCTGACGTTCTCCGGATTTGTGGTATCCACGTATGTATAACTCACCCCAAATTTGCTGAAGATGGTTTCCATTACTCCTCTGGCCGGGCCATACAGGGCATTGTGGCTTACAATATGGAGCCCAGCTCCCAGATAGGCGTGATAAACGGCAGTGATGGCAGCCATTCCGGAGGCAGTGGCAATCCCGCCAAAACCATTCTCAAGGGCTGCAACGGCTTCTTCCAGGGCTTGTATGGTAGGATTCGCAATGCGGGTGTAAATATATCCGTCTTCCTCTCCGGAGAAACAGGCTGCACCGTGATCGGCATTTCTGAAGCGAAAAGTGGAGGTCTGATAAATGGGAACGGTTGCGCTGCCCAAACAATCTTCCATTTCTCCTGCGTGAATAAGCTTTGAATTGAATTTCAGATTCTTATGATCCATTCTGTATTGGTTTTGGAGTTAGTATCGGGGGCAAAGGTAGCTTTTATATTCGACTTCTCACGATATGAAAAAGGCGCGAAGTTTCCTCCGCGCCAAACAACCTAGTCTAACCTAATCTTGAAGCGTATTACGCAGGTTGTTCTTGTTTTTTGCCCAGCAGCACCTCTTCAATGGCATTTTTCAGTGCATCCTTGGGAAGGGCGCCCATTGCCATCTGAGGCTGCTCATTCTTCGGACAGAACAGCAGGCTGGGAATGCTCCTGATGCCAAAAGCGGCGGCCAGCTCCTGTTCCTTCTCTGTGTCGATTTTATAAATGTTGATCTTCCCGGCATACTCCTTTGAGAGTTCCTCCAGGATGGGAGCTACCATTTTGCAGGGCCCGCACCAATCAGCATAAAAGTCGATCAGGCAGGGAAGATCCCCCTCGAATTTCCAGTCTTTGTTCTTTTCGTAATTGAAAACTTTCTGCAGAAAGTCTTCCTTAGTCAGCATTTGTGTCATCTTATGGTTTTTTGATGATGAATAATCGGTGAATTATTGGGCTGAAGGCTTTTCCGCCAACAGGAACTCTTTGATCACTTGTTCATAGGTTTCCTTGGGAAGCGCACCCTGGGTCATCTGCGGCTGGCCTTCGGCCGGACAGAAAAGAACAGAGGGTATGCTGCGGATCCCAAACACCTGTGATAATTCGCGCTCCACCTGGGTGTCTACTTTATAAATATCAACCTGTCCGGCGTATTTTTCAGCCAGTTCATCCATAATCGGAGCCACCAGTTTGCACGGCTTGCACCAGTCAGCATAGAAATCGATAATGCAGGGCCGGCTGCCTTCGTATACCCAGGTAGTTGGGTTCTTTTCATAATTGAATACCTTCTCCTTGAAAGAAGCAGCATTCAACATCACCGGCTTGGTATTGACTTCAGTAGCTTTTGCGCTTTCTTTCAGCGGGACGGTAGCTTCGCTTTCCTGAATCATTTCCGGACCTTCATCCGGCAGGGATGTGACGGCCGCCTCCTGCTCTTCTTCTGTTTCCGGGGCAACAGCAGTACTGAGGTTTTTGTTTTCTCCGCTCTCAGTGGCGTTGGAACTGCAGGCACTCAGCAGGAATGAGGCAAGGGCCAGGATCAAAAAGGATCTTTTCATAATGATTTTGCTGTTTCTGTTTTCGCTGCAAATATATAAATTATTCAATAATAAATCGCTTAAGTATCACTAATTGTTTAATTTTGTCGCAAGATTTTTTGAAATGACTGAGAATGAATACGATTTGAGTGCGAACCGAATGGAAGGAATGTTCCGCTCGATGGATATCCTTGATTTTGACACGCATTACAGCACACACGAGGCCTGTCTTCGCTTTCTGGCTGAATCCAAGTGGCGGGATGGCTTTGTCTGCCGTCATTGCGGACACACGAATTATTGTGAAGGGAAAACACCCTATTCTCGGCGCTGCACCCGTTGCAAGCGAGAGGAGTCGGCCACGGCACATACGATCTTTCATCGCTGCCGCATACACCTGCCTGATGCTTTCCGCATCACGTATCTCGTATGCGGGGATGCCGAAATATCCACCTATGAATTATCGCGTCGTCTGAATTTGCGTCAGATGACCTGCTGGAAATTCAAGAAGAAGATCAGCGAGTGTCTTGAAAAGCGGGCAGACCTGATCGCTCCGGAGCTTGCGGCAGTATTTAAAGAATGACAAGCTTGCGGTAAGTACTGCTTTTCCCGTTGGTAATGCTCAGGAGGTACATACCCGAGGGTATCCCTTCCAATGAAAGGCTTCCCTGCTTTTCCTGATGGAGCCACTGACGTAGTATTTTACCCTGCAGGTCGGACAGGCTCATCTGAACAGGTGCCTTCTCAACCGACTCTATCTCCCACATCACGGCCTTGCGGGCGGGGTTGGGAAACACCTGCAATCTCAGTTCATTCAGCGCCATAATTCCGGCAGCACTGCCGCTGTAGTTTGCCTCCCATCCATCCATTCGTATATCCGTATCGGTACTGAACTCCAAATACATTGCACCGGAAGGCGCCGTAAGAACAGGTGGCAACTGTGCCCCACTGAAACTCCCCAGCAAAGCCTGAGATCCCCAGTCATATACTTTCAGCACATCCTTACCGGCCTGTGTATTGAAGCGGGTGAAGTTCAGGCTCAGGCTCACAGCACCGGGCGGTTCAATCAGCCAGCGGCAGAGGGTACTGTTGTTGTAGTGCTTGTCACCGCTACCATCTCCGATACTACCCGAGGGTGCGGTGATATTTTGCAGGCCAGCGCAATACTGCGGGTTTACACTTTCATACATCAGGAAAAATCCCTTTGCGTTCTGGCTGCTGTCGCTGACAAATTGAATGAAAGCCTCATTGCCTGTTGTCTGCAGAAGAGGAGGCGGATTGCTTCCCGTGAAAACGCCGAGCAGGTTGGCTGTGCTGTCAGCTCCATCATAGATTCGCAATTGGTCTGTTCCGCTTTCCGTATCCAGTCGACGGATTTGAAGTCGAATGGCTTCTACTGAATCCCAGGCTTCGGTTTGAGGCCGGATCAACCAGCTGCAGCGGCTAAGAGCGAGGTAATCACGGGTGGGGCCGCTTCCGTCATCAATGCTTCCGTTGCGTGCGTTGAGTTCCTTCTGTCCGCTACAATAGGCAGGATAGCTGTATTGACTGGTGTCGGGATATGCATTGATGATCAGCTCCTGGCTAAAGGTAAACTGAGCACCGCCCGGGGTGAGGTTGTTGGTATAGAAATAGCCATCCTGGCTACCGCCCCAGCCCCAGTTGAAGTGATAGTGCAAACCCTGGGATGTCATTTCATAGCCATCGGCAATAAAAGCGTGACCGCTGGAAGAACCCGGAGCGGCCCATCCGGCATAATACATCGGTATGCTGCGGTCAAGATGGTTGAGCAAAAGGGAATCCCAGTCCATTGTGGTACTGTCCCGGTAAACATATTGGGTTTCCGGGGAAAAGTTGAAATGGGTTGCCAGGGAATAGGCCGCTTTATGGTTGTACATTCCCGAACTGGCCGGGCCATAGAGCATATCTACAGAAACGCCGAAGTGATAGGAGATTTCGGCGATCTCCTCATTATAGACGGTGGTGTAATCCGTCATTTTATCATATTCATACACCGCATTAGCAAAATCAACGGTGAGCGTATCGTAGAGCGGGTGATAATAGGTATAGCTCCCACTGCCACTTTCCGGGTATCGGAAATAGTACATCAGCTGGGCGCAGGCTGTGGCAACGCAGCCCACCACTGCGTTTCCGGCCACACCATTCGGATCTTCCGGACAAAGTTGATTGTAGGGATACCCCTGATCCCAGGTGCTGGTCAGCAAGGGAAGAACAGACCTGAACTTTGTTTTGTCGGGGCTTTTTTGCTGAAGATAATGCGCCCAGGCTGGGTGAGCAAGTCCGGCTTTGCCTTCCAGGCGCGCCTTCCTGGCCAGCTCAATTTCGAAAAAATACTGGCTCAGCCATAATTGAAGACCTGGATGCTCCGGAGAAGGCTCCCAGTATCCTTCATAGCCATAGGCCAGGATTGGATAGGCGCTTTCCTCTGCCGCTACCATTACCCAGGCGCCCGGACTGAAGTTGAATACCCAGGCCAGGGCCGATTTACTGCCCGCCGGCAGCGGGATGACTTCGTTAAGATGGTATGCAAGGGCATCTCCTCTGAGTTCATTCCTTTCGTTCAGGAAGTGTTTTGCCAGGCTTTCGGCTTGCGACCGTGTTGCCTGGGACTGAAGGAAAGTAAGACAAAGCAGGCCAGCAAGCAGGCTAAGGATGTGTTTCATCTCTCGGGAATATTATGAATCAGCTTATTTCAACCACTCGTCCAGCCATTTGAAAAATTCACGCTGCCACAATACCGCGTTCTGCGGTTTCAGTACAAAGTGAGTTTCGTCTGGAAAGAACAGCAGCCGGCTGGGAATACCCCGGAGCTGGGCACTATTGAATGCCTGAAGGCTCTGGGCATAGGGGATGCGGTAATCTTTGGCTCCGGTAATAATCATTATCGGGGTATCCCATTGATCTACATAAAGATGGGGTGAAAAATCGTAGCTCTTCGGGCGTGGATTCTCCCAGTATGGGCCTTCCAGATCTTTATTGACGAAGAAATACTCTTCCGTGGAGGCGTATTGGGCTTCCAGGTTGAACATTCCGCAGTGCGAGATAAAGGCTTTAAATCTTTTCTGATGGTGCCCTGCCAGGTAGAAGACGCTGAATCCCCCATAAGAAGCGCCAATCGCTCCCAGGCTGTTTTCATCCACAAAGGGCTCAGCAGCCAGGGCATCGATGGCGCTCAGGTAATCCCGGATATTCTGTCCGCCGTAATCCCCACTGATCTGATCATTCCATTCCTGTCCGAAGGTGGGCAAGCCCCGGCGGTTCGGGGCAACCACAATATACCCGTGTGCCGCCATCATCTGGAAATTCCAGCGATAGCTAAAAAACTGACTTACTGCACTTTGCGGACCACCCTGGCAATAGAGCAGGGCTGGATACTTCTTGCCGGGATCAAAATCAGGAGGATAGATTACCCAGGTCAGCATTTCTTTGTCATCGCTTGTTTTGACCCAGCGCTTCTCCACCTTACCCAGTTTAATGCGACTGAAGACATCTTCGTTCACTTTGGTAAGCTGGGTTTCTTCGCCCGTTTTAGGATCGATCAGAAATAATTCAGTAGGCATCGACATCGACATTTTGCTTCCGGCCAGCATCTCCCCGGCCAGATGCACCGTCTGATAATTATGGTCCCCGTATGTGATCTGTCTTATCAGGCGATTTTGGACATCCAGTGAATAGAGCTGATACGTTGCTTTGGTCCCGCTCACGAAATAGAGTTGCATACCATCTGCACTCCATACAAAATGGTTGGAGCTCTGGTCGAAACCCTGGCTGTAATCTGTGGCTTGTTCGGTGGCAAAGTCGTAGATAATAATTCTTTCTTTGTCAGCTTCAAATCCGGGCTCTTCCATCGAACGCCAGGCCAGTTTCTCTCCATTAGGCGAAAAAACCGGATCCCAGTCATAGCCATCAAAGCCCTGGCCGCTCAGGGTTGTGGTTTGGTGGCTTTCGAGGTCGTATAAGTAAATTTCTGAATTGGTGCTGAGCGTATAAGCCTTACCACCAAGTTTTTTACAAGTGTAAGCTATCTTTTTCCCATCCGGACTCCAACTGATTTGCTCCATTCCACCCCAGGGCATCATCGGGCTGTCGAAGCGCTCATCCTGCATTATATCCGTACCTGCCAGCACTTCATCTCCATTGGAATAGGGAGCAAAAAAAATGTGGCTGTAGGCATAATCGTGCCATTGATCCCAATGGCGGTACATCATATCATCCGCAATAAACACATTGGATCCGGGTAGATCAGGATGAATTTCTTGCGGTGTGGGATCGAGTTTAACATCCTGGATATAAAGAATATGCTTCATATCCGGGGAGAAGGCGAAGCCGTTGATTCCTCCTTCAATCTTACTGACCTGCCGGGGTTTTCTCCCATCCGGATCGGATTCCCAAATTTGGAAAGTCCCGCTCTCGCTGCTCAGATAAGCAATACCACTGCCATCCGGTTTCCAGAGTGCATTTATCTCAGAGTAAGGGGTTTCAGTAAGCTGAATCACTTCACCATCATCCAAATTAACCTTAAAGAGATCCCGTTGTCCCTTGTTGTCCTCCAGGACGTAACGGGTGATGCCAAAGAGGATTTCTTTTCCATCGGGTGAAACCCGGGGGTCGCTGATCCGGCCTAAGCGCCACATTAACTCGGGGTTAAAAACGCCGTCCCGGGCCAGTTCATCCAGGCTGGGGATGCTTTGGCTCGTACTTCGGACACCTTCTTTAGCACCCTGATCACAGGATACCAGAATGATAAGGAAAGAAGCTAAGAGAAAAATGGAAATCTGTTTCATTGTAAAGGGTTTTTGGTTTGGCTGCAATCTCATTTACGAAAATACACATTCTACGCTATCCTGCGTCTGTTTCCGATCAAATGCCGGGCAGATCATCGGCATTCCCATAATGGGAACAACTGTGCCCATCCCATCCCATTTTGAAAAAACAGCATACAGGGACACGCATTCCAATTGTATGATAATGAGAACATAATTAATGATCGTATGATTTTTGATATGGGCGGGCAACTCGTTAGATGATGCGTTATATTCACTCAATACTTGGATTACTTTTCTGCACTGTCCTTTTCAGCCAGTCTGCCGGATATTTCGATCCAACTTTTGCTGTTGATGGTAAGGTAGTGCGTGACCTGTATGGTTATACAGATGGCATCAACGACCTTGAAGTCCTGCCTGATGGCAAAATTCTGACAGCCGGCTTTGGATTTGATGGCAACCTGAATCAACTTTCCTTTTCCCGGTACTACAGCAATGGCACCCTGGATGCTTCCTATAGTGCCTCTGGTATTGAATCTTTGCTTCCCAGCGGATGGGATGCCGTTGCGGAAGATATTTATTTGTGTCTGGATGGTTATATCCTGCTCAGTGGGTATATCAGCGATGGTGCCAGCGGGCATACCTGGCTGGTCCGTCTGAACGCACAGGGTATGGTTGATGGCAGTTTTGGGAACAATGGTGTGGTTTTTCTGGGTGAGCCAGGCTGCACCTACAGCCAGAGTCGCATTTCCTGTCTGCCTACCGGCGATATTATTGTAGCGGCTACGGCTGATAATGGCAGTGAACAGGGAATCAGTCTGTGGAGCCTGTTGCCGGATGGCAACAGCAACCGGCTGTTTGGCAGCGATGGAATTCAAAGTCAATGGATCAGCGGCAATACCTTAAGCCTGGCCAATATACATTACGTCTCCTCCAACCTGGTGCTTGTTAGTGGTACCCGGCAGACACTGAACGGAATCAGCGGTTTTGTTGTAAGCTACAATGCAAACGGAAATCTGAATACGGGTTTCGGACAAAATGGATGGTTCACTTATTCCGGAAGCAGCAACGCCTGGTTTGAAGACAGTCATTATCAGAATGGCACACTGCTGATCGCCGGTTCCGTCAGTACGGGTACTAACCGTGAGGTATTGGTGGTGAAAATGGATGCGGACGGACAACTCAACCCGTCCTTTGGAATGGGTGGAATGGTCAGCATTGCCGCCGGAGCGGGATACGCATCCGCAATGACTCTGCAAACTGCCGGGGACGGCAAGATCCTCCTGGGTGGCATAGCCTTCAATGGGCTCAACAATGAGTTGATGGTCATAGTATTGGAATCCGATGGGCAGGTGGATTATTCCTTCGGAAACAATGGTCTCAGCCTGATCTCACTCTTTAACGAACAGCACAACCTGCGCAGCCTTATCCTCCGTCCTGATGGACGTATTCTCCTGGGAGGCAATGTTTTCAACGGAAACAATTTCGATATGCTCCTGCTTAGTTTGATGGGTCCCAGCCTGGCCACCGGCCTCGATGCTTATTCAATGGGATCCGGATTGCAAATGCAGGTTCTGCCCGGTATGCTTCATTTGGCGCTGAATGCTTCCGGTGCGCTTATGCTTACCGATGTGAGCGGCAGGGTGATATTTTACGGTAATGTAAATGCAGGTTCTCTGCAGATTCAGGTGCCTTCGACAGGCATCTATATGCTCGAATTCAACAATGGGACAACAAGAAATTCTGCCAAGATTATGATTCCGTAATCTGGCTGATGTGCAACGTGGTAATACAGAGAAAGACCCTAGTCAGTGGGGTCTTTCTTGCTTTAATAAAGGTATCCGGCCTTGGCTTTGAAAATTGATCCCGGCTCCGCCACACTTGCAGGGCTGTTTCTGCCGGATACCCTGCTCAAGGTTTGTCCTTATTGGACAAATTTACCACTGAGGCACTAAAACACTCAGAGCACTTAGCATATCTGACTTCTAACTTAGTGCTCCTTAGTGCCCTCAGTGACTTGGTGGCTTTTCTTTCCATAATCCCTGATCACAAGCCACATAAAAATTGATCAGCGAAAAAATTATCAATTAGCCCAGATTATCCGGGATGGTTCTCCCAATTTCAATCTGTGTTAATCTGTGCTATCTGTGGTAAGAATGGCTAAGGCGCCAAAGTGGCCTTCAGGGTGGATCTGCGAAATCTGCGCAAAGACTATTTGAAGCGAGACGCCCAGGCAAATACCTCCGAAGCAAAAAAAAACGGGCCGCATCCCTGATGCAGCCCGTTCAGCAATCTCTTAGCGGCTCTTGTCCGGCCCCTCGGGAATGGGCGGCAATGCCTTATAATCTTTCAGCTCTTCCAGGATCACCTCAATGGCTTTCTCCAGTTGGGCATCTTTTCCCAGGTACTCCTGGTGAGGATCATTATCCACCACGATGTCCGGATCCACGCCATAACCTTCGATGATCCATTCGCTGGCATCGGCAGAATAAGAGGCGAATTCCGGTTTGCGCATATCTGCCCCATCTACAAAAGGCAGGCTTCCCCGGATACCGACCACGCCGCCCCAGGTGCGGGTTCCGATCACCTTACCCAGACCGTGGCGCTTGAAGGAATAAGGGAAGAGGTCGCCATCGGATGCACTGTACTGATTGATCAGCAGTACTTTAGGCCCGAGCATCATCTGGCGCGGTGTCTGACTTGGCTCAGTCACATTGCGGGCCATATTGGCACGGGTAATCTCCCTTCGCAGCCGCTCGATGATCATTGGGGAAACGTTGCCGCCCCCATTGCCACGGTCATCAATGATGAGGGCTTTTTTGGTGAGTTGCGGATAGAAATGCTTCACAAACTCATTCAGGCCGCCCGGGCCCATATCCGGAATATGGATATAGCCCACTTCTCCATTGGTGGCTTCATTCACCTTTCGGATGTTCTCCTGCACCCAATTGTAGTAATACAGCTTGGATTCATCTGCAATCGGGATTACCAGGACATTCTTCCCTCCGACCTTGGCTTCCTTGTTCAGGGTCAGCTCTACCTGATTACCTGCCGTACCGATCAGGACAGCATAGATATCCTCCATTTCATTGGTGGGTTTGCCATTGACTGCCGTGATAAAATCGCCTTCTGCTGCATCCACGCCAAGCTCTGTCAGCGGCGAACGCATCCCTTTATCCCAGTTTTGCCCCTGCAGAATTTTGTCGATGCGGTAATAACCGCTGTTATGACGGCTGAGTTTGGCGCCCAGCAGGCCGGTCTGGATACGCTGAGGCTCAGGACGATCTCCGCCATTCACGTATGCGTGGCCCACATTGAGCTCGCCAATCAGCTCACCAATCAGGTAGTTCAGATCGTTTCGGTGATTGACATAAGGAAGCAGGGCTGCATACTTCTCTTTCATCGCCGGCCAGTCCACCCCGTGCATATTGGGAACATAGAAGAAATCGCGCATCTGTCGCCAGCTCTCATCATAGATCTGTGCCCATTCCTCCCGATTATCCACCCAGACCTTCATTCCGCTCAGGTCAAGGAACTTTTCCACTTTCAGTGATCCTGAGGGTAGATCCACGATGGCATACTTTCCGTTACCTGCGCCCACCATCATTTTCTTTCCATCGGCGGAAATCTCATAACCGCGATATGCGCCCACCTCGGTTTCTTTCTTCTTTTTCAGGTCAAAGAATTTCAAGGATGCTTTTCTGTCCTTGGCCGACATCTCTACATAATAGAGTTTATCTCCTACTGATGTAAGGGAGCGGAAATTGCTGTTGCTTACCGGCAGGGAAAGGATGCGGTCGCCAATGCCATCCGTATCCACCACAATGTCTTTGACTGCTTTCTCCTCTTTATTCTCTTCCTTCTTGTCATCTCCTTCCTTCTTGGCTTCTGCTTTCACGGCCACCTCATCATTCTCCGGGGCAAAAGGAGAGGGTGTTGCTTTTGCCAGTGTCACCATATAAATACGAGACATATCGGCATAGGCGTGGTTCCATTCAGTGGAGGAGTAGATGGGGTTAAAATCTCTTTCAGAAGTAAAGAAGAGGTATTTCCCATCCTGACTGAAGACCGGACCGGAGGAGGAGTACCATCCATCGGTCACGGCTGTTTTCTCATTGGTCAGGGTATTGAAAAGGAAAACCATTCCCATCCCATTGCGCTGTGCTTCACTGAAGGTGATCCATTTGCTGTCGGGCGACCACTCGAACTGGTTGTATTCCCATACCCCGTTCCGGCTGACGAGGCTGACTTTTTTGCTTTCTATATCGACAAACTGCAAACGCATTTTTTTATCCGACCAGAGAATTTTTTTGCTGTCGGGCGACCAGCGCAGGCGATATTTATAGGTATCGGCTCCATTGGTGAGCTGAACCGGGGGTTCTGATCCATCGCCACGAATGATGTAAATTTCATATTCTCCACTCATATCTGAGATAAAGGCAATGTATTTCCCATCGGGTGACCAAAGCGGATTTCGGTCGTGGGCACCGGAAGAAGCGGTCAGGTTGCGGGTGATGCCGTTTTCTGCCGGCACCGTCCAGATGTCTCCCCTTGCTGAGAAGAGGGCACGTTTGCCATCGGGTGAGATTTCATAACTGAAGATTTGCTTGCTGGCGTCCTTGAGCTCATTGCGGCCATTGCGCAAGTCATCGGCAATCTCCACATTTACCTTTCGCGATTGCTGGGTTTTGAGATCCAGGTAATAAATGTAGCCGCCATTTTCATATACAATGGCATCTTTTCCCAGGGAGGGGAATTTCACGTCATAGTCTGAATAATTGGTCACCTTGCGGGTTTCGCCGCTGAGCGTATTGTATGCGAAGATGTTCATAATGCGGTCGCGGTCAGAGATATAATATATCTCATCTCCCCACCACATTGGCATAATATCCTGATGTACGTTGTCGGTAATTTTGGTGATTTCCCCTGTGGAAGGATCGAATATGCGGATATCATCAGCCATACCACCTTCATAGTATTTCCAGGTACGGAATTCACGGAATACGCGGTTGAAAGCCAGTTTCTTTCCATCGGGCGACCAGGAGCAGAAACCGCCACTGGAGAGGGGTACTTCTTCCGACAGGCCTCCATCCGGGCTAACACTATAGAGATGACCCACAAAGGAATTGAAAGTTTGCTTGCGGGAACGGTAGTAGATCTTGCTGCCATCTGGATGCCAGGCCATTACAATATTGTTGGGGCCCATACGATCTGCAATATCATCCCTTCCGAGGGTAGCTGTATAGGTCAGGCGCTTGGGCACACCCCCTGTTGCGGGCATCAGATAGACTTCGGTATTGCCATCATATTGCCCAGTGAAAGCAATTTGCTTTCCGTCCGGGGAGAAACGGGCGAACATTTCATAGCCCGGATCGGCAGTGATTTTCCTGGCCAGTCCACCGTTTACATCCACGGTGTAGAGATCACCGGCGTAGGTAAATACGATCTGTTGCCCATTGGTGGCCGGAAAACGCATCAGGCGCATCTCCTGCCTGGCAGTCACTCCCAACGACATCAGCGCAGAAAGGAGCAAGATTAAAGAGAACTTCTTCATCATACTTCAGTGGTATTTGGGTTAAAACAAAGCATTGCAAACAATGCGGCGAGCTAATCCTTGTGACATCCCAGCCTCGTGCCAGGCGCGGTTAAATCCTGATTCCCTGAACATAAGCCCTACTCCTAAGGAATACACTTGTTTAAAAAAGAGACAAGAGGTGTTCATTTTCGATCAAAAAATAACCCCCATCGGGGCGGCTTGTTCAATTATCTTTGCGCTTGCAAATTACTAAATGTGCCAGATATGTTTGCCGAATTTGCCGATTCCTCTCTTTTTACCTGGGTTATCCTGCCCTTGCTGATCTTTCTCTCACGCATTGCCGACCAAAGCATCGGCACGCTGCGCCTGATCTTTCTTTCAAAAGGCTATCGTTTCCTGGCCCCGCTGCTGGGCTTTTTCGAGGTCATCATCTGGTTGCTGGCCGTAGGACAGATTATGCAGCACCTTGACAATGTATTGTGCTATATAGCTTACGGAGCGGGCTTTGCGATGGGGAATTACATTGGAATCAGACTGGATGAGAAGCTTTCCATCGGAACTGTGCTTATCCGGATTATCCCGCAAAAGGACACTACTCGTCTGATAGACAGCTTTAAAGAGAGACAAATCGGCTACACCTATATGGATGCGAAAGGCAGTCGGGGTGAGGTGAATGTGATTATGACCATCATCAAACGCAAGGATGTGCCTGAGGTGGTAGGCTTAATCAAAGAGTGTAATCCGAATGCCTTTTACACGATTGAAGAAGTGAAGTCGATTCACGAAGGTGTTTTCAGGCCATCGCGCCGCTGGTCTGTCTTCGAAGCCCTGCCCTTCCGCCTGCGGAAAATAAAATAAACCAGCCAATAATGAACAGCGGTTCATTACTTTTGTAAAAAAGAAAGCGTTTTGAGTCCACGCCCCAAAAGGTACAGAAAGGTTGACAGTCCTCCGCCCGTCAAAGGGTTTCGCCCGATGGGCAGCCGTCATTGCCTGGGGGCCGAATTGCTTTTACACTTTGAAGAGTTTGAAGCCCTGAAATTGTCGGACTACGAACGCCTGACCCACGAGCAGGCGGCGGCAAAGATGGATGTATCCCGACCTACCTTCACACGCATATACGAATCTGCCCGGCGCAAGGTAGCAACGGCTTTTGTGGAGAACCGCCCGCTGATGGTGGAAGGTGGCCAGGTCCAGTTTCGTGACGACTGGTACCGCTGTCCGGAATGCCGCAACACCTTTGCGCCTGTGGATAAGCAGAAGGAAGCGCTCAGACATTGTCCACTCTGTGAGCATCCGGGTCCACAACGAATGTCCCCCGAATTATAAAATCCCTGAAAAAATGCGGATTGCCCTGAGTTGTACCAAGAATGACATCAATGCCCGCTTCGACCGGCGCTTCGGACGTTGCCCCTGGTTCCTGGTGTGGGATACCTTGTTATTAAAAGGGCAATTTGTACGCAATCATCCTGCCGACAAAGAAGACGATGCGGGTGTGAATGCCGCCGCCCTTTTGGCAAGCCACAAGGTGCAGCGGGTCTTTGCTTCGGATTATGGAAAACTGGCGGCAGCGGCCCTCCGCAAACAAGGGATTGAGATGTTTCTCCTTCGTGATGAAGGTGTTGGCCTGCTTGACATTTTGAAGCTCAGGAAGAAAGACTTCAGTCTGGAGACGGACGTGGTGTAAGCATAAGCAGTGAACCCCAGGTCAATGGAAACCAGACATATCCGAAAAGATTCTCCCCATCCGCGTGTGGACCTTTGTCTTCCGGTACTTTACTTCCCTCCTGTCTCCTGGTTCGTGGCAGCCCGCCAGGCAGCTGGTATCACCCTGGGCCTTCCGGAGCCTTACCGCAAACAAACCTACCGAAACCGTTGTGCAATTTTAACGGCCAATGGAAAGATGACACTGACAGTTCCCGTGCATAAAAGCACGCTCAGGACAGCTTTTACAGAAGTGCGTATTGATCATAGCAAACCCTGGGGACGTCTGCACTGGCGGGCGCTTACATCGGCCTATAATCGCTCCCCTTTCTTTTTGTATTACCAGGATGCGCTGCATCCCTTCTTTCACGAATCGACGGAGATATCATTATACCAGTACAACCTGAAGTTGATCAACACACTATTCGAACTGCTTGCTTGGGGAGATGGGAGCGCGAAATGCAGGCTGGCAGGGCAGGACAAAAGTTGCGATGAAACGGCTGCGGTCTATCTCCCTTCCAAAGACGGGAACGGCTTGATTGCGCCGGATTTGCTTGAGCCTTACACCCAGGTTTTCCTGCAGGATAAAGGCTTTCTTCCGGACTTGAGCATCCTCGATCTTCTCTTCAACCTGGGGCCTGAGAGTTTGGCTTACCTGGAGAGGCAGTGGGCAGTGATCAGTGATCAGTGATCAGTGGTCAGTGTTCAGTGGGCAGTTGAAGTGAGACTGTGGTTTGGTGAGCGAAGCGAAAACAAACCACTAGTCGAACTCATCCCGATGAACGAAGTGAATCGGGAGGGCAGTGATCAGTGATCAGTGGGCAGTGTTCAGTGGGCAGTTGAAGTGAGACTGTGGTTTGGTGAGCGAAGCGAAAACAAACCACTAGTCGAACTCATCCCGATGAACGAAGTGAATCGGGAGGGCAGTGATCAGTGATCAGTGGTCAGTGATCAGTGTTCAGTGTTCAGTGTGTCAATGCCTGAATAAGGTTGACCTGCTGATCTTCTGATCTTCTGATCTGCTGACCTGCTGGCCTTCTGACCTGCTGGCCTTCTGACCTGCTGGCCTTCTGACCTGCTGATCTGCGCCCATCTGCGAAATCTGCGGGAAACATTCTAACCGCTATAGACACAAGGAAGGCACAATGTGCACAAGGAGTCAATGGGATACAGCCAAGGTCAATGGAGGATTACTTGATTGTCGATGTAATGGGATAGTCCGGAAGAAACTCGCACTCGCGCATATGATAGATCGCTTGTCCGCTTTTCTTGCTTGCCTCGCTTATCTCGCATTCCTCGCTTATCTCGGTTTCCTCCTACTTATGACTTATTCCTTATGAATTCTGACTTATTACTTAATCGGTCCGCCCCTTCGGGGCTTGTGAATCCGATCAGTCTGGGATGCTAAGCAAGGATGAGCCCGTCGGGGTCTTTGAGATTTGAATTCGTGTTCGAACTCGCACTCGAGCTCGGACTATCTTGCCCGAAACTTTTGTTCAAACTCCTTCTCCTTTTTCTTCTCCTTCTCATTCTCCTTCTCATTCTTCTTCTCCTCCTCCTCCACATTCAAGCTTATGTATAATCCTTTGAATCCACCGAGCGAACAGAAAAAACCTTTAGTTTTATCAAAAATTTGCAAGATGCCGATGCTTTATGGTATCAGTACTTTAAGTGTGGTTCCGGTGCGCCGCGAACCTTCTGAAAAGTCGGAAATGGTCACCCAGATTCTGTTCGGGGAGCTTTTATGGATCACCGACCGACAATTGAACTGGCTGTTCATTCGTACGGCCTGGGATGACTATGAGGGGTGGGTGGACATTAAGATGATCACTCAGATCGGGGAAGACTATTTTCGCTACTTCAACGGGCGGAGTACCGAAGTCGTCATCGACCTGGCCACCCAGCTTTTTGATGAGAAAGAAAGGCGCCATATCCTCGTACCGGCCGGCAGCGCTATGCCTGGCATCAGAGGAAAAGTGCTGATTATCAACGGGAAAAGATATATTCTTTCAGGAGAAACCAACCGCATTATTCTGGCCGACAGAGACAACCTCAGAAAGAACATTTGCGAAAGCGGACGACGCTTTCTGGACGCCCCCTATCTCTGGGGAGGCCGCTCGCCTTTTGGCATTGATTGCAGCGGATTTACGCAGCTGGTGTATAAAATATGCGGCATCCGCTTGCGCAGAGATGCCTCGCAACAGGCTACAGACGGTCGCAACCTCAGCTTCCTGGCAGAGGCAAAACCGGGTGACCTTGCTTTCTTCGATGATGCGGATGGCAAGATTATGCACACCGGGATTATCCTCGACGAATCCCATATCCTGCACGCCAGCGGTAAGGTGCGCATCGACCCCATTGACCAACAGGGTATTTTTCACACAGAATTTCAGCGCTATACCCACAAATTAAGGCTGATCAAAAACTATCTCCCCTGATGTTCCTGCTGCGCCGATGCTTCCTGACATTTATGCTGGTTCTGCTGCTTGCCAACCTGAAAGCGCAAACCATCTTCACCAGCATCACAGGAGGAACTCCCTGTCCGGGAGACAGCATTACGGCGACTGTGAGTGTGAGTCAGTTCAACAATGTCGCCTCAATGTCTCTCAGCCTTTTGTACGACACCAACTCGGCTTCATACGGGCGATATACTGATAAGCACCCACAACTCAACAGCGGTGCATTTCTGATCAATGACATTGGAGGGGCCATTAAGGTCGCCTGGTTCAGTGTGACCCCAATCAGCATAGGGTCAGGAACCCTTTTCAATCTGAGATTTCTTTATATCGGAGGATATGGCCGGCTCGAATGGGATACCCTCAGTCCGGGAGCCTGCCAGTACGGAGATGGCAGCGGTGCGGATATCCCGGGCATTTACACCAGCGCCAATCTCGCTGCCCACGGGAGCATCATACAGCACCCTGTTTATCAAAGCATTATGGCAGGCGACACCGCCACATTCCAGGTTCAGGCCTTTGGCAATACCCAGGCATATAAATGGCAGGAAAACAGTGGCAGTGGCTGGAACAATGTTTTCAATGGCCCGCTTTACAGTGGCGCAAACGGGCCCATCCTGAAGCTGACAGGCCCTCCCCTGGCATTCAACGGCTATCAATACCGTTGCCGCACCACTTCCACCTGCCCCTCCCCTTCGCAATATTTTTACAGCGATACGGCACTGCTGAATGTGAGCCCGCCCTGCCAACCCGCCATTGCCTGGGCAGGCGCCGACACCAGCATATATGCAGGCCAAAACCTTCCCCTGGATGCCGTAGCACTGTATTACCAGACCCTGCAATGGAGCGGCGGAGATGGCGTATTCAGTCAGCAGGGAATACTCAATCCGGTATATTATCCGGGCACCAATGATATCCTGCAGGGAAATGTGCAGATTACCCTCATCGCCTATGGCTTTCCGCCCTGTGCCAATGATACCCACAGCCTTTCTTTAAGCATACTGCCCATTCCTGTCAACCATCCACCGGAGTTTCGCTTAAACGGTATGGCCAACGATACTTTTGTTTTTGTTTCCCTTTTTGGGCAGGACAGCCTTTTCTGTTTCGATTTGTACGATCCGGATGGTGACCCGGTCAGTATAGTCCAGGTTCTGCCACTTTCGCTCTCAGGTCAAATAAGTTTGCCTGGAAGCCAGCCGCATTGCCTCCAATATTTCCCGGCTCCTCTTTTTCTCGGAACCGACAGCTTCGGCCTCATTGCCTGTGATACCAACGGAGGCTGCGACACTGCCTGGTGCTACCTTCAGATTTCCTTGCCCCCCTTTAATCTCCCTCCATTCGCGCTGCAACAGGGACTGCCCGCTGACACCCTCGAGCTGTTAGTTCAGATGAACCTTGGCACAAGCATCTGCCTCCACCTTTTTGACCCTGAAAACCAGTTTTGCGATGTGGACAGTGTATCGGGTGCCCGGTACGGACAACTTAGTCAGTTCGGTATGGGAGATTCCTGTTTCCATTATCTTCCTGATACGAATTACCAGGGATATGATACCCTTATCCTTCATCTGTGTGATCAGGGCGGGGCTTGCGACAGCATTGTGATGATCTTGCAGGTATTGAATCTGAATATTCCCTACCCTCCCCAGGCTGCGGATGACCAATGCAATGGCATCGAAAACCAGGTGATTGTTTGCGCCGTACTGGGAAATGATTTCGATATTAATATGGATCTGGATACCGCCTCGCTGGAAGTGATTTCCCCTCCGGTTTTTGCAAGCGTTTTTGTGGATACGCTTTCAGGTCAAATTGTGCTGTATCCTGATCCATATTACAATGGCCAGGATACCCTGCAATACCGCATCTGTGATCAAAGTGGTCTTTGCGATACAGCCTTTGTGTTCGTGCTCATCGCCCCGGTCTTCGATCCTCCCCTGGACGACACCTTTACCCTTTTTGAAGACAGCATTGTATGCCTGACTGTATTGGACAATGACGTATATCCATACCAAAGCCTGGATACCAGCAGCCATTCTATTGTTTCTCATCCAATAAATGGCAGCGCCAGTTTTGATTTCGCATTGGGCTGCATCATCTACAGCCCCGACCTGGATTTTTACGGTCGGGATTCCCTGGATTATCGCATTTGCGACACGCTTGGCGAGTGCGGGACAGCCAGGGTGTACCTTGACATCCTTCCGGTAAACGACGCTCCGCGCGTTGCCAGGGTCAATGGTATCCCGCTCAGCCTGCCCTGGCCGGACTACCTTCCCTACACCTGCACAGGAAAAGCGCTGAACCTGACCATCAGCTTGTTTGATCCGGAAGGGGACAGTGCCTGGATGTATGCGGCCACTGCCCTCCACCCCCTGTCAGGCTTGAGTCTTTTGAATGACACAATGCTGCGGTACACCCCTCCTCCCGGCTTTCTGGGAGAGGATGAAGTCCTGCTGCATCTGACAGATGGCAAAGACACAAATACCTTTAAGCTGGAGATCAGGGTTCATTTCCCGCCCTTTGTCAATGCCGGACCCAATCAGGCTGTGTGTGCCGGATCTGCATTCAGTCCTACCCTGGCCCAGGCATATTTCAGCAATGCTTTCCAATGGCAGAGCTCGGGCAGCGGCTTCTTTTTAAATGACACCCTTCTTCATCCCACCTATATTCCGAGCAACCTCGACATACAGCAAGGCAGTGTAAAGCTTCAGCTTACCGCTTTTGGCAATGATTCCTGCGGCAGCAGTATGGATGCGATGGTTTTGAGTTTCCTCGATCTGCCTATGGTCGATCTGGGAAGCGACACCGTCTTGTGTGAAAATTACAGCATTACCCTGGATGCAGGGCCCGGCTATGCATCATACCTCTGGTCTGATGGCAGCGATGGCCGTTTTCTTAGCCTCGACACCACCCTTCTCCCTGCACCTGGTGGAGTAGTGGGAGTGAGTGTCACAGATGCCTCCACTTGTAGCAATGACGACCAGATCGTGATCAACTTTGTCCCCTGCCCGGGCATTGCGGAAGCAAGCTATGCCGGAAAGTTCACCGTCTATCCCAATCCTGCCACCGATCGATTATATGTCAGTTTTGACATACCAAATACTGACAACTCGGTGGCTACGCTGGTCGATATGACAGGCAGAATTTGGATACAACAGGACTGTCCCCCCCTTGATTATTCACAGATCCTTGAGCTGGATATCAATCATTTACCTCCCGGGATTTTCCTGATCAGCATACGAAATCCGAAGTTCCACTTCCGTTCCCGTTTCATAAAGTGGCACAGAATGTGACAAAGGGCTGAAAAAACCAGACAAGATGATTCTTCCTACCAATTTAAAGCACGTCGCTTCGGCGGCAGACCTGGATCAGATCCTGAAAGACAGCAAGAATGTGATGGTATGTTGCGGCCGGATGGGACCGATGTGCATCCCTGTCTATAAAGCGATGAAGGAACTGGAGGCCGACTACCCGCACGTTGATTTCAGGGATATGGCCTTTGATATGCCGGACGCCCTTGTAATCAGGGAATTACCCGAAGCCCGGGGGTTTATGGGCCTGCCATTTACCGTGTATTATAAAAACGGAAAGGTGGTGGCGGCCACTACGTCTATTCAATCCAAAGAGCAGATCAAGGCCATTCTGGATACGCACTTTTCATCCTGATGATCTGATTGGTCTGTATTTCTTAATACTGGCTTAACATTCACCTTTCGCCCAGCCTCTACTTTTGCACCTGATAAGATGCTTGCGCAGTCGCACTGCTTTTGTGAAAAAAACCATAAAAAGTGTTGATAATTAGGGTGTCAAAAATGGTCGTCCACCTCACACAGTCCGTATTTTCACCCCTTCAATTCTGCTCAGTAAAACCAAACATCAAACCTTTGCCGCTATGAATTACAAAACAAAAATGTTGTTGACTATCACTGCATTGGTGATGTTCGCTGCGACCCTTGTGGGACAGGGAACCCTAACAGGAATAGTCAAAGATGCCTCTACCGGGGAAGCCCTGATAGGCACAACCATTGCACTGAAGGGCACCGCCACCGGTACCACTACAGGCATTGACGGAAAATTCAAACTGCAGGCTCCAGCCGGCAGCCAAACGCTGGTTATTTCCTTCATCGGTTACGACAGGAGGGAAATTGAAGCCAGTGTCCAGAACGGACAAACCGCCAATCTGGGCACAATCCGTTTGCAGCCCAGCGCCATAGGTCTGGGCGGCATCAACATCATCGCCGATCGTGCCAGGGAAAGAGAAACGCCGGTTGCTTTCTCCACGATGACAAAAAAAGAAATAGAGGAACAACTGGGATCCAGGGATATTCCGATGGTGATGAATATGACCCCAAGCGTTTACGCCACCCAGCAGGGCGGGGGCGCCGGTGATGCCCGTATCAATGTGCGTGGCTTTAACCAGCAAAATGTCGCCATTATGATCAATGGTGTTCCTGTTAATGATATGGAGAATGGTTGGGTATACTGGTCTAACTGGGACGGTGTAGGCGATGCCACTTCCTCTATTCAGATGCAGCGAGGTTTGAGTGCCGTGAATCTGGCAACTCCCTCTATTGGAGGAACAATGAATGTGATCACCAATCCGGCGGAGAACAAAGCCGGTGTAACCTACAAGCAGGAGTTCGGCAGTGGCCGCTTCCTGAAATCAACCCTCTTCGGCCACACAGGCCTTATCGACGGAAAATATGCCCTGAGTGCAGGTGTGGTCCGCAAAACCGGTGATGGCGTGATTGACGGAACCTGGACCGATGCTATGGCCTACTATCTGGGTGCCTCCTGGAACATCAACAGCAAAAACCGCCTGGAACTTTATGCCATTGGTGCGCCCCAAAGACACGGCCAGAATTCCTACAAACAGAATATCGCTTCTTATGATTCAAACTTTGCCAAGGATATTGATGGTTACGATGTAGAAGCCATCGAAAAATATCCGCAGTCTGTTTCGGGCAGGTACTACAATCAGACCTGGAGCCCGGTTACGTATTTATATGACGGCAAGCAATCCTGGAATGGCAAGGAGCACGATCGTCACGATAAAAATTTCATCAACGAAAGAGAAAACTACTACCACAAGCCCCTGGTTAACCTGAACTGGTTCACCCAGTGGAATGAAAAGCTGTCGCAGTACACTGTAGTGTATTATTCCGGTGGTCAGGGAGGCGGATCCGGAACCCTTGGATCAATGAAGTGGAATTACGGCGGGCCCTCCCGCATTGTGGATTATGATGCAACCATTGCCAACAACTCCAAATCTGATACTGCTTTTGGCATCTTGCGTAACAGCACCAACAATCAGTGGACCATTGGGGCCATCTCCAAATTAAACTACACCATCAATGACAATCTGAAAGCATCCATTGGGGTGGACTGGCGAACAGCCGAAATTGCACATTACCGTGAAGTGCGCGATCTCCTTGGTGGAAAGTACTTTATTTTCACCGGAAACCAATTCGACGATCCGGCCGATTACAAGAAAGGTCTCGGAGATAAAATCGGGTACGACTTTACCAACACTGTGGATTGGATCGGAGGATATGCCCAGGCGGAATATTCTACTGACAACCTCACAGTATATGGTATGGCAGGATACTCTACCATTAAATACAACTATGTCAATCATTTCAGAAAGGGAGAGGATGGCAACGAGCTGACCACAGAAACCGATCCTATCGGTGGCTATCAGGTCAAAGGAGGTGCCAGCTATAATGTGAATGAAAACTTTGGATTTTTCGCCAATGTGGGTGTTGTTTCTAAAGTGCCCATTTTCGATGCTGTGATTGATGATGTAGGTGGCACGAAAGCGGAAGATCCTCAGAACGAAATGTTCACTGCCATTGAATTCGGCGCCTATGCCAATCTTCTGGATGACAACTTCACCCTGAAAGCCAATTACTACAACACCTCCTGGAAGGATCGTACCAACCGTCGCAGTGTCATCAATGAAGACGGAAGCGAGGGCATTGTGTTCCTGACTGGCCTCAACCAGCTCCATACAGGGATTGAGATTGAAGCGGCCTATACTCCTTGTGATTTCGCCCGCATTGATGTAGCTGCCTCTTTTGGCAACTGGACCTATACCGACGATGTTACGGGTGTTTACAAAACCTATACAGACGATGGTTCGGCGGATATTGAATACAACTACTATGTGAAGGATCTGAAAGTAGGCGATGCACCCCAGACCCAGATCGCTGCTGCCCTCAGCCTCTACCCGGTGAAGAACGCCCGCATTCAGTTTGTCGCCCGTATGTATGATAACAACTACTCCGACTTCAGTCCTTTCTCCCGTACAGACCCCGAAGACCTGGTGGAGTCGTGGATGGCCCCCGGATACACTGTATTTGACCTGCACGCTTCCTATACCCTGCCCCTGGAAGGAAAAACCAGCATCCAGCTCTTCGGACACGTATTCAATCTCTTTGATGCGATCTACATTCAGGATGCCGTGGACAACAGCAGATTTAATGCATTCAACCTAGACCATACGGCAGATGATGCCGAGGTATTCCTTGGGCTGCCCCGTATCGTCAACTTTGGTTTCGTTGTAAACCTATAGACCTGTCTGACTTTCTTCATAGAAAAGCTCTTCTCCGGAAGGGCTTTTCTTTTCCTACCCAAAAAAATGAGAAAAATTCAGGCTTTGCTTTTCTGCCTCCTCATCCTAACAGGTCAAACGTCCTACACACAATCCTCAACTGCGAAATACACCCTTCTCATCTCAATGGATGGCTTCCGCTGGGATTATCCGGAAATTTACGGGCTGGAGCATATCCAGGCATTTGGAGAGAGAGGCGTCAGGGCAAAAAGTCTCCAGCCGGCCTTCCCCAGTAAAACCTTTCCCAACCATTACACTTTGGCTACCGGGCTTTACCCCGATCACCACGGCATTGTGATGAACAGTTTCTTTGATCCGGTGGAAAACCGGGCCTATCGTATATCCGATCGCAGTGCTGTAATGGATGGGAGCTTTTATCAGGGAGAGCCCATCTGGGTCACGGCCGAGAAACAAGGCGTAAGAACGGCGTCCTTTTACTGGGTGGGTTCTGAAGCAGCTATCCAGGGGATACAACCCGCCTTTTGGAAGGAATACGACCACCATTTCCCTTATGGACAAAGGATAGATACGGTCATCCATTGGTTCAGCCTGCCGCAGGCAAAGCGGCCGGGTTTGGTGATGCTGTATTTTGATGAGCCCGATGGCATCGGACACAAATACGGACCAGAACACCCTGAAACCGGAAAAACCCTCCTGGAAATGGACAGCCTTTTTGCAGTGTTGTTGCAAAAACTGGCCGCGCTTCCCTTGCACGACAGTTTGAATATCATCCTGCTTTCAGATCACGGGATGGGCAGCATTGCCCCTGAGCGAAGTATATTTCTGGACAGCCTCCTGCCCGCCCACTGGGTGCTGCAGGCGCAGGGAGGAAATCCCGTGTATAACCTGCAAGTAGCGCAGGGATTCATCGACAGTGTGATGTGGGTCCTGGGCAACACCCCGAACCTCAAGGCCTGGAAGAAAGGCGAAGCGCCTGAGCACCTCCATTACAGAAGCCATCCCCGCCTGCTGGATGTGACGGTAGTTGCGGACAGCGCCTGGAGCATATACTGGGGGAGTAAGGCTTATTCATCCAGGGGTACCCACGGATTTGATCCCACCCACAAGGATATGCACGCCATCTTTATGGCTGCCGGCCCGTCTTTCAAAGAAGGATATGAAAGAGGAGCTTTTGAAAATGTGGAGATATACGGCATTGTGGCCTACCTGTTGGGAATCGAGGCAGCAAAAACAGATGGAAAAATTGAAAAGGTGCTAGACCTTTTCAGGGATTGACCGGAGATCAGCGGCCGGTCACTACAAAAACAGTCCTTCGATTGGCCGCCCTTCCTGATTCAGAATCATTGCCGGCAATGGGTCTGCTTTCACCGAAGCCGGCATAGCGGAGCCGCCCGGCAGGGATCCCCGTTTCGATCAGGCGCAGATAAACGGCTTCAGCCCGCCGTTCAGATAAACGCTGATTGTAAGCCGCGTCACCAACGTCGTCTGTATGTCCTTCAATGGAAACCTTTACCCCGGGATTCTCCCGAAGAAATTCCACAAAACCCTCAATGATCAGTTCAGCCGCCTCATCCAGGTTGACGCTGTCCGTTTCAAAAGTGATGTCATTCAACTGGTACGACTCCCCAACTTCAATGGGTTTGATTGAGATGTCCAGATCCTCCGTTGCCCCGCTGGTGGTATCTTCTGCTTCAATATAGTGTGAAACATAAGCGAAACCCTCTTTCTTCACCGTCAGGATATAATCATTCTTCAGGGGAACCACAGCCAGGTATTCCCCGGTTTTTTTGTTCACCGGAATCTCACGGATGGTTCTGGTCTGGGCATTCTTCAGCTCTACGCGGGCCTGTACCAGGGTGTCTGCTTTCTCATCTTTCAGCGTCCCTTTCAGGAGCAGGACCTTCTGAGGACGGGCTTCCGGGTACAATTCAAAGGAATACAGATCCCAGCCACCTTTGCCATCCAGTTTATTGGAAGCAAAATAACCCTCTTTGCCATCTGTACTTACAAAAAAGCCAACATCGTCTTCCTTAGAATTGATGGGATATCCGATATTGACCGGTTTTTTCCATTTGCCTTCTTCTTTTCGTGAATAAAAAATATCGTAGCCCCCCAGTCCGGGATGTCCATCGGAGCTGAAGTAAAGCGTCTGGCTGTCGGTATGAATAAAGGGAGATTTTTCATTCCCCGGGGTATTGATGGGCTCGCCCAGATTTCTGGCTTTTCCCCAACTGCCGTCTTCCAGTCTTTCACTCACGTAGATATCGTATCCCCCCAGCCCTCCAGGGCGGTCGCTGATAAAATAAAGCCTGCTGCCATCGGAAGTGACACTGGGTTGCGATTCCCAGTAGTCAGCCGTATTAACTCCTTTGCCGGCATTGCTGATCGGGCTCCATTCATCATACTCACGGGTGGAGGTGCAGATATCGCAATTATAATATCCGCTGGCATTGTACTCGCATAGCGTATAGAAGAGGCTGCGGTTGTCGGCGGTAAGGGTAGCTCCCCCTTCATTCTGCCGCTGATTAAAGGGATGGGGCATTGGTTCTCCGGCATCGAATTGTCCGTTCACCTTTCGGCTGCGCATAAAGAATTCTCTTTCCTTCGCTTTGGGGATCAGATCGTTGATATTGGGCGGCAGGAGCACTCGACGAGTAAAATAGGCATAGTGCTGATCCGGGGTAATGATGGGAAGGTATTCATCCTGAGGAGTGGAGATGCCGTGCACCGGATAGGGATCGAAGGGCACCTGATTCTGCATCAGTTCGGCTGTCACTTCTGAGAAACGCAGGTAATTCAGGGCTTCTTCATAGTCTTTATCACTTCGTATTTTATCCACATCCTCCAGGAATACTTTCAGATACTCCACGGCTTCAGCATACTGCTCATTGGAGTATGCGATCTGGCCCAGATAGAAATAGGCATAGGGGTCGTAATTGGGGCAGAGCTCGATGACCTGATGGAAGCAATCCCTGGCCTTTGGCAGGTTCGGGTTTTGATGCCGGATATAGATCAGGCCCAATACATACCAGGCATCGGCGTATTCCGGCTCTGCTTCCACCACTTCTTTCAGCCCCCCGGCGGCTTCACCTTTGCGCCCGGCCCGATAGGCATCAATGGCCTTGACGTACATCTTTTCCACCTTCTTATTGTCTGGCGGAGGGCAGTCCTCAGCTGTTTGTGCCGGCAATAGTACCGGGGACAGCAGAATAAGAGTGATCAGCACCCTCCAGTGCAGTCGGGCATCAGCTACACAGCGCTTCATTGGTCAAAATTAGCCTATTTGGGCGATCCTATATGCGGTCTGCTTCTTTTTGTGCATCCTCCAGCATCTTATCCGCCCGGCTTTGGGCTTCCTTCACCATTCCATCGGCTTTCTGATCTGCTTCCTGCTCCAGCTTAAGGGCTTTATCGTCGGCTTCTTTTCTGACTTTCTCTGCCGCTTTTTCCGCCAGGGCTGCAGCGATGGGGCCTTTCTTTTTTCCTTCTTCAATCAGTTTATCGGCTTCCCTGCCTGCTTCTGTCCGCACTTTTGCGGCAGCCTGATACCCGGCTGAGCGAACATTCTCCGCCTGTTTGCGTGCCTCTGACATCAATTTATCTGCTTCTGCACGGGCTTTCGTCAGGATTTCTTCTGCCTGCCTGCCCACTTCTTCTCTCACTTCCGTCTTCACCTCCTCCAGCTTTTCCTGCACCTTTTCTTCCACCTGCTGAATAATCTCTTCTTTCAGTGAACCGGCCATATCTTTAAAGCCTGTCCGGATTTGAGGTTCCGTGATGGTCCCACCAATCAGTACAGCCACCTTAATGACATCACTGGCTTTAATATCCAGGCCTTTCTGTGCGGCTTGCTTCGTCCAGCCTGCAATCAACTCATTGGCTGCACTGCCCATAATGCTTCGGGGCAGTTCCAGGTTCATCGTATAATCGAGGGTCTGATCAAATCCGGTACTTCCGAAAACCTGCCCTTTCAGGTTTTTTGTTTTGATATCGAATGGCGCCACATCCACCCGCCCGTCTTTGAAGGAGAAAGAAGCCTTAACCGGATCAAGGATGGCTTCTTTCAATTCTTTAATGGACAACACATCTCCTACCTTATCCAGCACTGGCATTCCAGCGATCACCAATGTGGTAGTCGAGAAACTCCCTCCCCCTGAGAGGCTATTGTATTGGGGCATCATTTCCTCATCCAGAAAACCGGAGAGCTTCACGCTTGTGCTCACTTTGCCCCGGGTATGCGCTGCTACCGGAGCCAGTTTGCGCATCAAGCCACTTTGCTGATAAGCCATTCCGATGGAAATATCTTTCACTGCCAGTTGCATATCCATAAACGGCTTGCTGCCCAAGGGAGCGCGGTAGGTTCCATTGGCTGTGATACTTCCCTCCAGCAATTGCATTGCCACATCCTGGAGATTCACACTCCCGCGGTCCACCCGGATTTGTCCCTTTGCATTTCGTATATCGAGATCTCCAAACAGCACCTGGCCGGCAGCCAGGGAAAGCCGAAAATCGATATTCTCAGGAATATGAATCACAGAAAGAGCGGTGGCACTGGCAGAATCTTCTGCCGCAGCTTCATCGTCCGGTGATTCCGCCATCAGGGCATTCAAATCGATGCGATCGGCATTCACCTGGAATTCTCCCCTGAGTACCTCTTCCTTCAAGAACCACCCCAGGTAGTTATTGAGAAAACCATTGGCTTGGAGTCGGGTATCCCCGGCCTGCATATTCAGCTTGCTCAGCGATAGCTGTTGCGGACTGAAAGAGAAGAACACAGTATTGACCAGCACGGAGGGAAGACCTTCCGCTTCATAGCTCACCTTGTCCATAGCAATATTCCCTTCCGCATTGAAGGCCTGATAGTTTTGTGTTTCGACAGCAGACATTTTCCCATCCAGGGCGACATTGGCTGAGACCAATCCGCTTAGCTGCGTTCCCTCCAGGGGATAAAAAGTCTGAACCCCGGCCAGATCAAGTTGGGTTTGCAGGGCGGCCTTGATAGAAGGGTCAGAGATCGGGTTGGTGATGTACAAGCTGGCATCCAGGGGAGCACCTGCCATCATCAGATGGAATTCCTTCAGGTCGATCACTGTATGGTCCGGATCGCCATCAGGATTTTCCACCTTGAGGTTCAGCCGGACATCCTCCACAGCGGAAGGCAGGTCTGGGTATTTAAAATACCCATCGGGAACCTGAAGATTGAAAAGGAAAGCGGGCATTTGTTCTTCAGAGTAGGTGCCGCGCACATATCCGTCGAGACTAAAGCTGCCCCGGGTTTGAATGCTGCTGAAATCTGTGGCATACATTGCCGGCACAAGGGAGAGTACCTCCTCAAATCCGCTTCCCGGTGCATTAAAAGCAATATCCATTTCATATCCCACCTCTGGCATAGCGAAAGTACCGGAAGCCAGTATTTTCAATGCATTGATATACAACTCTCCATCCCGGAATGTAAAAACAAAGCGATCCAGATCGGCATCTAGTCCTGTAATCACTGAGGCCTGGACGCCGTTCAGGTAAGGGATACCATCGTAAACCATTCTGACTTTTTCGGCAACGGTACTGGTTTCCAGGCGTGTTTTGGAGGCGCTGAGGTCGCCGGATAAGCGGTGCTCGAGCCCTTTCAGTTCCAGCAAAAACGGGAGGGCATCGTCGCGGTATATCAGGCTTCCCTTTTTGATGGTGAACGCCTTCAAAGTCAGGAGGAATCCGGAGTCTGTGTCCTCAGGGACCGTAGTCTCTGTGGCATCTGTACCCGAGGGTGCAATATCCCAATTAACAGCGCCATCTGCAAGGCTTATCAGCTGTATCGTGGGTTTATCAAGGTGAATGCGTTTAACCTCATAGGGAGGCCCTGAAAACAAGCTCATCAGATCTACAGTCAGTCTCAGGTCATCAGCGGCAAAGAGGGTATCTCCTTCGAAGGGGGCCCGGTTAATAACACTCAGATATTTAATTCCCAGGCTGAGATTGGGAAAAGAGCGAAGGAGGTTGAGCTGCACGCGCTCGAAATCCACTTGTGCATTGACGTTCTCGTTGATCTGATCCTTTATGACGCTTGATATCTTCCCCTTGAATGCAAAGGGCAGAATGATGGCTATCAGCAATAAGGCCACGAAGAACACAAGCAGGATACGAATAAACTTTTTCATTATCAATTATTTAAGTCTTAAGATTAATCCTGAAAACCCTGGTATGCATTGTAGCGCAGCAAAAAGTCGGCGGTGACCAGGGCACTCAGGGCTTCCACAATGGGAACGGCTCGGTGAACGACACAAATGTCGTGTCTTCCGGCGATATCAATCTGACGGGGTTTTCCGCTGGTTGAAGAAGTTTCCTGTCTCATTTGAATGCTGGAGACGGGTTTAAAAGCGAGGCGGAAGAGGATATCCTGGCCTGTAGTGATTCCCCCCAACAGCCCTCCTGCGTGGTTGGATCCGAATTCAGGGGATTGTTTGGCAGGGGAAGGCATCAGGGGGTCATTGTGCTCACTGCCCTTCATTCGACTTGCTGCAAAGCCTTCGCCAAATTCGACGCCTTTTGCAGCATTGATGCTCAGGAGAGCTTTTCCCAGCGATGCGTGAAATTTATCGAAGACCGGTTCGCCTATACCTGCCGGGGAACCACTTATTCTGCCGCTGATCACACCTCCTGTGCTGTCGCCTTCTGAAGCCAGCTTGTTCAGCATTTCCAGGGCTTTCTTTTCTGTTTCAGGATGAGGTATTGCCAGGGATGAAGCCATTACCTCTTCCATACTGGCCGGGGCATAATGGGGGGGCAGCATCACACAGCCTATGGAGGAGACCCAGGCCAGGATTTGCACACCCTTATCTTGCAGCCATTGCTGCGCGAGGCTTCCGGCCACTACCCAGGTTGCCGTTTCCCGTGCCGAAGCCCTTCCCCCCCCCCGATGATCACGATGCCCGTATTTGAGGGTATAGGTAAGATCAGCGTGCCCGGGGCGATAAGCCTCTTTCAGGTGGTCGTAATCTTCGGGGCGGGCATCCTGGTTCCGAATCAGGAAAGCCAGGGGTGCACCGGTGGTTTTCCCCTCAAACAGGCCGGACAGAAACTCTAGCTTGTCCTCTTCTTTTCTGGCGCTTGAAAATGGAAGACGTCCGCTTGCACGCCTGGAAAGCTGGCGTTGCATCATTGCCATATCCGGGCGAAATCCCGGAGGGAATCCATCCAGGACACCACCGATGGCCGGACCGTGTGATTCACCAAAACTGGTCAGGCTGAGCAGGGAACCGAAAGTATTGTGTGCCATATACCACAAAGGTATGAAAGACTCATTCGAGTCTGACAGGATGCTTACGCGCATTTACCTGGCGAAAGTCCATAATGCGATAGATATTCACATAGGCATTGGAAAACCCGTGATTTCCTTTGCGGTTAAACCGATAAACCGTCTGAAGCCCGGAGTATTCAAAACGGTGCATACAATTTCCAAAGTCCTTACCATAATAGAGCATTCCACGCAGAAAAAACTGGGTAAGGTCGTAGGCCTGAAATGCAAATGCATCGGGTTCAGCTTTATACTTCTCCCTGAAATCCCGGACAAACTGATGGGTGGTGGTATCGGAATAATCCACCCAGGTATTCCGGACTATATGGAGATTCAGGGCTTGCAGGTAGTCGGGATCAAGGCCGGTGAAGTTTTCCCAGGCCGGCAGTCCTACAACGATGATAGGATAGTTTTTTTGTTGGGCATACAATTTTCGCATCAGGTTGAACACCAGCACCTGATCTGCGGTCAGGGCTACGAAAATATTCAGTGATGAAGCAGACAGTCTGGAGGAGAAGGGAGCCGGATTCACGCCTGCCGCCTGGATGTCTATCCACCCACTGTCTGGCAGGTTTCTGATGCGCATTTCATCGGATAAGGCGGCAAGAAAATCCTGCCGCAGGGAGGCATCCCTGTCGCCCTTTCTTCCAGCGACAAAGATATTTGCACCCGGGTATAAGTCAAGCAGAAAACCGGACAGGGAATGCATCCGGTCGGCATCGGAGGGAAAGGCTTTAAAAACTCCGGGCCGGTCCAGGGTAACCTGGTCACGGGTTGTCATTGGATTGACGATAGGGATACGATGTTTGTGTGCATAGCGGCTCATCACTTCAAAGCTTCCTGAAAACAGGGGACCCAGGAAGAGGTGATAATCACGGAAGTCGTTCTCCTGCAATAATCGGTGCACCTGCTGGGTATCGCCGCCCACATCAAAAACAGACAGCTCAAGGTGCAGGCCTTCTTTTTCCAGGCTGTCGATGGCCTGGAGCACTCCCTGATAGAATTGTATAAAGCGGAAGGAAGGATAATCGGCAGGAGGCCTTGCCAGGCTGGCCTCTGTTTGGATGGTATCCGCTCCGGAGGAGAAGAACGGCAGCATCAGGGCTACTTTATACTTCTTGTCTCTGTTTGCAGCATCGGGGATGCAGGGCACCTCACTCCGCCAGCCTTCTTTGCTTACCAGGGCGTTTCCGGTACGGGCGGTGAGGGTATCCGTCGGGATTTCACTTTCCGGCTTTGCGGGAATAAGAAGCACTGTCCCTTTAGAGGGATTACCCAATGTATTGGCCAGGGAGGGGTTTGCGGCGACCAGTTCCTGTAGCGATATGCCGTAAAGGGCTGCTATTTCCGACAGGCTTTCGCGGCGCTTGACCGTATGCTTTTGGCTGCCATCCGGGATAGGTTCAGTCTGTGTTTGTGCGGCAGGAATGCGCAGTTGCATTCCCGGCTTCAGGCCATCACGCGCTGCCGGATTCAACAGGTCAATTTCATCGGTACTCACCTGATAATCTCTGGCGATGCCATACGTAGTTTCCCCCGCCTTAACGATATGAATCCGATAGGGAGCCGGGGAAAACTGATCGTCCTTTTTATCCTTTTCATTCACAGGAATACGTATCCTGCTGCCTGCTTTCAATCCTTCACTTACTGCTTCCGGGTTCAGGCTTTCGATTTCAGGAACGCCAATACCATAAATTCTGCTGACGGAGTACAGGGTTTCTCCGGGTTTTACAATATGAAAGACAAAGGCTGGGCCCGTCCCGGATACTGCGTCCTGTCCGGCCTGAACATCCGGTATCTTCCTGACAGGAATCCACAGCGTGGCACCTGTCGACAAAGCCTTATCGCTGCCTGGGTTATGTTTCACGATGGTTTCTATGTCTGTACCATAGGCCCTGGAGATGCTATAGAGGGTATGTCCTTTTTCAACGGTATGCACATAGAAACTTTTTCCGTCGATTTGGGTAATTTGGGTAGAGGGGGTAAGCACGACAGCCTGTCCCCAGACAGTGAATCCGCTGAGCAGGAACAGGAAACTTATCTGCAAACAGCTATGCTGGAATTGTTTGAGAAAGAAATGGATCATAACATCTTCTTTAGGGGAGGGCTATTCCCATTCAATGGTGGCCGGGGGCTTGGAGCTGATGTCGTACACTACCCTGTTTATGCCTCTGACCTTATTGATAATCTCGTTGCTGACCGCTGCCAGGAATGCGTGCGAGAAATCGAACCAGTCGGCGGTCATCCCGTCGGTGGAGGTTACGGCTCTGAGTGCCACCACATTTTCATAGGTACGCTCATCCCCCATCACTCCGACAGCCTGCACGGGTAATAAGATGGTGGCAGCCTGCCAGATTTGGTGGTACAAGTCTTCCCTTCGCAAGGCATTGATATAGATTGCATCGGCTTCCTGTAAGATGCGCACCCGTTCAGGGGTCACTTCGCCCAGCACCCTGATTCCGAGCCCTGGTCCGGGAAATGGATGACGCTGGAGGAGGCTTTCCTTCATCCCGAGGGAGCTTCCCACCCGGCGCACTTCGTCTTTGAATAAACTGCGCAAGGGTTCTACCACTTTCAAGTTCATTAATTCAGGCAGGCCACCGACGTTGTGATGTGATTTGATGGTAGCAGAAGGCCCTTTCACGGATACCGACTCAATGACATCAGGGTAAATCGTACCCTGTGCGAGCCATTGCACGTTTTGGATGCGATGCGCTTCCTGGTCAAATACTTCGATAAACACCCTGCCGATGATCTTTCTTTTGATTTCGGGATCGGTGATCCCCCTTAAAGCCTGAAGAAAGCGATCTGAAGCATCCACCCCCTTTACATTAAGCCCCATATCCTGATAGGAATGGAGCACTTCTTCAAACTCATTCTTGCGCAGCAGCCCGTTATTCACAAAAATGCAATGCAGTTTGTCTGCAATGGCTTTATGCAAAAGGATGGCTGCTACGGAAGAATCCACGCCCCCTGAAAGCCCCAGCACCACCTTATCGTTCCCGAGAAGTTGCCGCAGATCCTGGATGGTGGATTCAACGAAGGATGCTGGGGTCCAGGAAGCGGCGCATCCGCAGATATGGATTACAAAATTGCGCAGCAAGGCACTTCCTTCCGTGGTATGATACACTTCTGGATGGAACTGCAAGCCATAGACGTCCTTTTCATTCACTTTAAATCCCACTATATCGACATCCCCGGAAGAGGCAATCGGCTGGAAGGCATCGGGTACGCGTAAGATGGTATCGGCGTGCGACATCCACACCTGGGTATCAGGGCTGAGTCCTTCCAGCAGGGGAATATCGGGGGCCATCCGTGTCAGCCTGGCTCTTCCATATTCACGCAAGTGTGAAGGAGCCACTTCACCTCCTTCCTGATGCACCATCAGCTGCGCTCCATAACATACACCCAGCACCGGAACACCAAACTCAAGTGCATTGAAGCCTGGCATAGGTGCATCATTGTCTCGCACGGAAGAAGGGCTTCCTGAGAAGATGATGCCTTTGATTTCCGGACCCAGAACCGGCAAATGATGATAGGGGTGAATTTCGCAATACACATTTAACTCCCTGACCCTTCGTGCGATAAGCTGGGTGTACTGGGAGCCAAAATCCAGGATAAGGATGGTTTCGGTCATAGCGCCAAAGATAAGTTTTATCGGTCTTGCTTCAGGGTAAAAATATCAACAGCAGCAGGGAGAAATGAAGACCACAGCCGGAATGAATACATCCAGACAAACCCTATTCTCAGTATAGTTTGCCTTTGCCTGCCCGGGAAGGGAAAAGGGGAAGAGAACACGTATATTTGCTTTTTCTGATTTTTATGCGTCTGCCTCTTCTCATTTTGATCATTCTCTTTCTCCCCCTCAGTTCTGCTGGCCAGAACCTGGTACCGAATGGCGATTTTGAGACCTATAGTTCCTGTCCGAGCACCTACGGACAATTAGAACTGGCTGTGCCTTGGAGCAGGCCCAATGCAGGCAGTACGGATTATTTCAATGCCTGCGCTCCCGCCGGCAATCCGGTGAGTGTACCTTCCCATTTCGGCAATGGATTTCAGCCTGCCCGCAGTGGTCAGGGGTATGTGGGCATTACAACCTATAAATCATCCTATCCGGATTTCAGGGAATACATTCAAGCTCCCTTGAATCAGCCCCTGGATGCCTCTGCCTGCTACGCTTTTACTATGTATGTCAACACAAAAAACACAGCACGCTTTGCAACCGACCGCATTGGAGTTCATTTCCGCACGGGTCCGAAAATAGGCATCAGCAGCACCTACCTTAACCTGAGTCCACATATTGAAAGTCCGCAGGGCGTTGTGCTGAACGACAGCCTCAACTGGATCCCCGTCCAGGGCTACTATAATGCTTCAGGGGGAGAAGACCATCTGATTATCGGCAATTTTCATCCTGATGCCGCGCAGGGACGCTACGAGAGAATACCCGGATCGCTGGAAGACTATGCTTACTATTACGTGGAAGATGTTTATCTCTCATTGGTCGACTACCGTCTGGAGTTAGGGAACGACACCCTGCTTTGCGAAGGAGACAGCTTGCATATCGACATCAGTTTTCCTGAGGCGGATTATTTATGGTCGGACGGAGACATCCTGCCGGTAAAAAGCATCACCAGTCCCGGCATTTACAGTGTTACGGTATTTCCGGGCCAGTGCCAGGCCGTTACCGACTCCATTTTTGTGAACTTTGTCCGCCCCCCTGCCCTGTCCTTAGGGAATGACACCATAGTGTGCAGCGGCAAGCCTTTCCCATTGAACGTTGCGGCACCCTACGCCAACTATCTCTGGCAGGATGGTTCAGGCGATCACGTCTATATTGTTGAGGAAGAAGGGCTTTATTCAGTGGAAGTGAGCAATATATGCGGCACAGAAACAGACAGCATATATATCGGTTTTATGGTCTGCGATAATCTCTTGTTCGCTCCCAATGCCTTTACGCCGAATGGGGACGGGGTGAATGACTATTTCAGCATCCAGGGTGCCGGCATTGAATCTTACTCTCTGCACATATACGATCGTTGGGGAAAGCAGGTATTTCACAGCAACGACATCAATCAGCCCTGGGATGGACGCCACCGGGGCAGAGCGATGCCGGCCGGTGTTTATCACTGGCTTCTTGATTATGTTGGAGGGGGGAATACTTTGCTTGAGAAAGTACAGAGAAAATCAGGACAGGTCTATCTTTTACGCTGAAGCTTACCAGGGCTGATTATCTTTGCCTGAAAAACAACAATGCAGGCATCCACCAAAGCATTGGGATTCGGGCTCCTGGCGGTACTTTTCTGGTCGACAGCCGGCTCTGCCTTCAAGCTCAGCCTGAGCTATGCCGATCCTCCAAATCTGCTACTGATTGCGGTTCTGACCTCTTTTCTGGTTCTGCTATTAATGAGCCTGCTTCAGGGTCGCTTTGATCAGGTATTCGGGGACGGGAAAAGGGCCTGGATGCATTCTGCCCTGCTTGGCTTGCTGAACCCATTCCTCTATTACCTGATCCTATTTGAAGCTTATGACCGTCTGCTTGCGCAGGAAGCGATGGTACTGAACTATCTCTGGCCGGTGATCCTCGTGTTGTTGTCTATTCCAATGCTGGGCCAGGTGCCTTCGCAGTTTCAATGGGCAGGCATACTGCTGGGTTTTTCCGGCACCCTGGTCATAGCCTCACAAGGCAGTATTCTTGGTTTCACATTCCAGGATCCGGTCGGTGTGGCACTGGCTTCCGGCAGTGCTTTTATATGGGCGCTATACTGGCTGTTGAATCTCAAAGATCAGCGTGAAAGCCTCCCTAAGCTTAGTCTCAACTTCTTTTTTGGTCTCGCTTATATTCTTGTATATATCCTGGTCCGGGGTCATCCCTTGCCCTCCCTGCCCCAGGCACTGCCTGGCGGCGTGTATATAGGATTGTTTGAGATGGGGATCACTTTTGTGCTGTGGCTGAGTGCCCTCAAATATGCCAGGAATACGGCAACGGTCAGCAATCTAGTCTTTCTCTCGCCACTGCTGTCGCTCTTTTGGATTCACCTTCTTGTGGGAGAAAAGATTCTGTCCACCACGGGCATAGGCCTGGCATTGATCCTTCTTGGCATTGCCTTGCAAAGCAGCAGGATCAAAGCAAACAAACCCATTCAAGATTAAAGCCTACTTTTGCCTCCCGAAAGGAGCACAATGCAATTCAGCTTTTCAAACTTATCAGAGATAACCGCAAGGGTAGCCGAACTGAGCAGAGTCATCGGCGCATATCTCCGTCAGGAGCAGGGAAAGCTCAGTATGGAAGACATCCAAACCAAAGGCCTGCACGATTATGTGAGCTATGTAGATCAGGAAGCCGAACGGAGGATAGTTCAGGAGTTACGCAGCATATTGCCTGAGGCAGGATTTCTGGCCGAGGAAGAGGTGAGAGAAGAAGGGAAGGAAGGGCTTAAATGGATTATTGACCCTTTGGATGGTACGACCAATTACATTCACGGACTTCCTGTTTATGCGGTCAGCATTGCCCTGGCAAAGCAGGACGAGATACTGAGTGCAGTGGTATTTGAAGCGAATCGCCAGGAATGCTTTACCGCCTTTCGGGGCAATGAGACCAGGATGAACGGCGAGACGGTTCACGTTTCAGGAAAAATTAAGCTATCCGAAGCGCTGCTCGCCACCGGATTTCCTTATTCAGACTTTGACCGGCTGGAACACTACCTTCAATTTCTGCGATTCGGGATGAAGGCCTGCCGTGGCATCAGGCGATATGGTTCTGCTGCTGTAGACCTGGCCTATGTTTCCTGCGGACGATTCGATGCCTTTTTTGAGTACGGACTTAAGCCCTGGGATGTGGCTGCCGGTGCTTTGCTGGTAGCCAATGCCGGTGGCCGGGTGCAGGATTTTAATGGAGGAAATCAGTACCTTTACGGCCAGGAGATCCTGGCTGCCACCCCTGCCCTGACTGAAGTACTGACAGAAGCACTGCAAACCCATTTTGCCAGTATGCATTAAAGTATTATTATTGTCTTTGCCAAAGCCATCAACAGCCCTGTGATTAAACTACCCAAATTACTTAAAACCAGCCCTTCTGATAAGAAGAAAGGGGACGAAATCAAGGACAGTCCTATCCGGAGTCTGGTTAAGGCACTCAGTTATAGGATAATGGCATTATCCGCCACTTTTTTAATCGGTTTTGTCATTTTTCGTCAATATATGGACAAGACCCTGGGGGAGTCCATTGAGGGTGCCGGAATCATAGCCATAATGGACTTTGTCTTAAAACTGATTCTGTATTACTTACACGAGCGGATATGGACGAATATCAGCTGGGGGAAATACTGGAGTCGGAAATACTGGAGAATGCGAGCCTGGAGAAAGCTCTACCGAAAGATGCACAAATAGGCACCATCCAATTATATTTATTCCTGAGAAAGAATGAGATTGCATACCTCACTTCGCATAATGCGCGGCCTCCTTTTCTGGCTGCTTTGTTCTCCTGGCCTCTTGACGGCCCAGGATGAGCCTGCTGATATCTCTGAAAAGAAAGCAGTATATGTTTTCAAAATCCGGGAAGAGATTGCGCCACCGGTGCAGCGCACCACCATAAAAGCCTTGCAAGCCGCTCGGGAAAAGAATGCCGATCTTATCCTGATCGAAATGAACACCTATGGGGGGATGCTGGAATCGGCCGACACCATTCGGACGGCCCTGATCAATTCGCCTATACCGGTATGGGTATTTATAGATAACAATGCCGCATCCGCAGGGGCTTTGATTTCGATCGCCTGCGACAGCATCTATATGAGTGAGGGAGCGAGCATAGGGGCTGCCACCGTTGTTAATCAGACAGGAGAAGAGCTCCCCGACAAATACCAGAGCTATATGCGTTCGATGATGCGCGCTACCGCCGAAGCCAAGGGCAGAGATCCGGAGATTGCCCAGGCGATGGTGGATGAGCGGGTTCGCATTGAGGGGATCATCGACAGCGGACAGGTACTCACCTTTACTACCAGCGAGGCCATTCTTCACGGTTTCTGCGAAGGCAAGGCAAACAGCATAGAGGGTGTATTGGAGGCAGGAGGAATTCGGGAATACGAAATCATCCGTCACCGCCTTACGACCACAGACAGGATCATTGGTTTTCTAATCAGCCCTATCATCAGCGGACTTCTGATTATGATTATCATCGGCGGCCTTTACTTTGAAATGCAAACGCCGGGATTGGGCTTCCCCTCAGCCGCATCGGTGCTGGCCGCCCTATTGTATTTCGCCCCTCTGTACCTGGAGGGCCTGGCAGAACACTGGGAAATCCTGCTTTTCATTGCGGGTATCATCTTGCTTGCCGTGGAGATCTTTGCCCTCCCGGGCTTTGGTGTTCCCGGAATACTGGGAGCTGTGCTCATCCTGAGCGGGCTCACCCTCAGTATGGTTGACAATGTCGGATTTGAACTATCCACATTCCGGCTCGACGGATTGCTGGTGGCCTTCTTTACAGTGATCAGTGCTGCTTTCTTATCTATCATCAGCAGTTTCTGGTTAGGTCGGAAAGTACTGACCACCCCGCAGCTCTTTGGCAACCTGGCTTTGAACACAACCCAGAAAGTGAGTGAAGGCTATGTTTCCGCAGTCAGTGAATACACTGGTATGATTGGGAAAGAAGGGATTGCATATAGTATTTTGCGACCCTCAGGCAAGGTGGAACTGGAGGGAGACATTTATGACGCTACCGCAGAAACAGGGTACATTGAAGCAGGAAGCAGAGTGAAGGTGGTTCGATATGCGACCTCACAACTCATCGTCAGGAAAATAAGCCCGGAAGCGGCAGTGGAATCCGAAACGAACAAAGCTTCGGCCCCTTAAGCGCTTATCCATTCATTTATCTGATCCAACAGCCAGCTTTTAAAAGCCTCTACTCCTTGCATTGTCACGCAGCTCAGCTCGAACAGAGGCACTGAGGGGTTGATTCCGTGAAGATCATTGAGAAAAACATCCCGTTTGAACCGGGTGTAAGGCAGGAGGTCTGTCTTATTCAATACCACTGCCCTGGCATCACGGAAAACCATTGGATACTTAATGGGTTTATCATCGCCTTCGGTGGTGCTTACAATAGCCAGCTTGAAGGATTCGCCCAGGTCGAAATGTGCGGGGCAAACCAGGTTGCCCACGTTCTCCACAAAGATCAGATCGAGATTGTCCAGATCCAGCTCCTTTAGGGCAACACTGATGCTGTGGGAATCCAGGTGGCAACCCCCATCGGTATTGATGAGCACGACAGGAAAGCCAAAGCGCTTCAAGCGGATGGCATCCCGGTCGGTAGCCACATCCCCTTCAATGACGGCCATTCGCACTTTACCGGCCAAGGCTTCTCCTAAAAATTCCAGCAGGCTGGTCTTGCCCGCCCCGGGTGAGCTGATCAGGTTAATCATCAGCAGTTTTTTTTCTTTCAGCTTCGCACGCACCGTTGCAGCCATATCCCGGTTACGGTCCAATACCTTTTGCAATACTTTGATTTCCATAATTACTCTCCTTCTATGCTTTGAATAAGGATATCTCTTCCACCAACCAACTCCACATCTGTTGCCTTGCAGAAAGGGCAAGAAAAGTTAGAGGTATTCCAGGCGCTTTCCTGTTTGCAATAGAGACACCTGATGACAGCTTCCTGGGCTGACAGCTTCAAAACGGCATCTTTCAGCAAGCTGCCCTCCCTGGCTGCATCAAAGGCAAAGGCAAACAATTCGGGTTGCACCTGCAGGAGTTTTCCCACCACGACATTCACTACCCTGATGCGTTTAAGCTTATGCTCCTCGGCTACCTTGGTGACAATCCTGAATACCTCCTCTACCATAGCTATCTCGTGCATCGCTTTCTTTCTTTAGCAAATCCTGGGCAGCTGCTCGCCGGGCAGGGGAATCAGTCTGCGCTTTCCTCCGATACGGGTATGCAATATCACCTCATCGGGACTGAGATCGGTAATCTCGCCGATGATCGCGGCTTGCTTTCCAAGCGGATGCGCCCGCCAAATTTTCAAAACATCCTGGGCCATAGTCTTCTCCACCGCCAGAATCACTTTCCCCTCATTGGCCAGGTAGTAAGGCTCGTAGCCAAATAGTTCACAAAAGCTTTCGGTGACCGGGAGCACGGGAATCTCCTCCTCCCGGAGCTTTATCCCAAGCCGCCTGAGGCTGGCCATTTCGCAACATACTGTAGCCAGGCCGCCCCGGGTAAGATCACGCATAGCGTGGATACCGCTCATAAAGGGCCATACTTCTTCTATCAAGCCTGTAAGGTTGGCACAATCCGAGTAGGCGGGGCACAGCAAAGGGGTATCTTCCCTTGCTGCGAGCACTGCCACGCTGTGTTCACCAATGCTGCCGTTTACAATAAGCACATCTCCGGGAACCAGTTTTTCCATAGAGCTGAGGTGTCGTTTATCAGACGATACCTGTCCAATGCCCGACATCTGGATAAAGACCTTGTCTGCCTTCGCCTTTTCAACCACCTTGGTATCTGCGGCCACCACAGGAACGCCAGCAGCCTCTGCTTCCCCGGCCATTGAAGCCAGGATCATTTTCAAGACACGGATATCCAAACCCTCCTCAAGCAGGAATGCTGCGCTCATATACAAGGGTTTGGCACCCACCACGGCCAGGTCGTTAAGTGTACCGCAAACCGCCAACTTTCCGATGTCTCCGCCAGGGAAGAAGAGGGGATTAACCACAAAAGTGTCGGTGGTAAAGGCCAGGGCTCCTTCCGGAAAAGGAAGCAGGGCTGCATCGCCACCCGCCTCGAGATATGGGTTGCCTATGGCCGGTATGAACACCTCCCTGATAAGGGTCTGCATCATACTCCCCCCGCTGCCGTGCCCTATCCTGATTTTATCGTCCATAGTTCTGATATTTATACGATGCAGCGCAGGCACCCTCTGGTGAGACCATACAGGCACCGATGGGGTTTGCCGGGGTGCAGTCAAGGCCAAAAAGCGGACATTCGAAAGGCTTGGCGCTACCCCGCAGGATATCTGCGCATCGACAAAGCCCTTCATCCTCTTTTTCTTGAAACTGAATATCAAAAACCCTTTGAGCATCCCAGTCTGCTAGAGATGGCTTCGGCGCCAGACCACTATCCGATATCGTACCAAATCCCCTCCACCAGGAGGGAGTAAGGTCGAATGCCCGGTCAATCACAGCTTGTGCCTTCAGATTTCCTTCAGGTTTTACAGCCCTGGCGTACTGTACTTCAATCCTTGGCTGGCTATGATTGATTTGACGGATAAGGAGCAGGATGGACAGCAGCAGATCAACGGGCTCAAATCCTGAGATGACACAAGCGATTCCATAATCGCGGGGCAGGAATTCAAAAATACCTGAGCCGGTAATAGTGCTGACGTGGCCGGGACAAATAAAGCCCTGCACACCAGAGCCTTCCTGAACCACGGCCTGCATAGCCGGGGGCATTACTTTCTGAGCAGACAACATAAAGAAGTTCTTCAATCCCTGATTTTGTGCTTCCATCAGCGCTATTCCGTTTCCCGGGGCGGTTGTCTCGAAACCAATCGCCAGGAAGATAACCTGAAGGTGAGGGTTTTCCCTTGCCAGCTTGAGCACATCGAGGGGGGAGTATATCACACGTACGAGTGCCCCTTCTGCCCTGGATTGCTCGAGCGAGCCCTTGCTCCCGGGTACACGCAACAGATCCCCATAAGTAGCCAACAGCACTCCCGTGCGTTCAGCCAGCAAAATGGCTTCATCCACATAGTTTCTGGCGGTTACGCATACCGGACAGCCCGGCCCTGAGAGCAATCGAATGCCGGGGGGTAACAAGGAAGGAATCCCGAACTGCTGAATGGCCATTGTGTGTCCTCCGCAGACTTCCATAAAGGTATAATCCCCTTTGGCCTCCTGGTGGATTTGCCGGACAAGGCTGGCTGCCAGTTCCTTATGCCGAAATTGATCAATGATTTTCATCGTATTCCTTATCCTTTGCCAGGTTGATGCCCATCTCCCGGATCAGGTCCAGGGTTTGCTCTGCCTCAGCCTGATCGATCTTCTGAATGGCGAAGCCAGCGTGCACCAATACATATTCGTCCGCTTCGGGTTTACTAAGCAGATGTACCCCAACCCTGAATTCGTTTCCCCCTGCCGTTACCACGGCAAAAGGCAAGTCGATACGGATGATCCGTGCCGGAATGCTCAAACACATTTTTTTCCTCCTTTCCCGGCCGCAATGGCCAATTGACCCAGGGCTAATCCCCCATCATTGACAGGCACCTTATGATTGGTGAAAACCTGTAGTCCGGATTTTTGAATCAGGCTTAGGGATTGCTTCAGCAGTAAGCCATTCTGGAACACTCCTCCACTGAGCACCACACGCGTAAGGCCTGTCTCGCGGTGCATTGCGATCACTTGCCTGGCGATTAGCTTAGCCATAGCTATATGGAATCGGGATGCAATTACAGAGTGGGCAACCCCCTGCAGTATATCATTATAAATGTGTGCAATGACAGGGTATGTATCCACCACCGGACCCTGGCCGAAATCATAGGCTCCGTCCTGATTCTCCCCGCACAATGCCTGCAGCTTAATGGGGCCTTCTCCATCATAGGTGGGATGTGTACAGATTCCCAGCATAGCGGCTACCACATCAAAAAGACGTCCTGCGCCGCAACTCAGCGGGCAGTTGAGCTCATTTCGGATCATATACGCCACTGCCTCAACCTTATCCTTTTCTATATCACGAAGGAAGGGAGCATCACAGGCTTGCCAGTCAGGTCCCAGGCTTTGCATAAGCATTGCGAGGGCCATTCGCCAGGGTTGACGCACGGCCTGATCACCTCCGGGGAGCGGCAGGTAGGCGAAGTGTGCTTTCCTGACATACGTTTCAAAATCACACAACATAAACTCACTGCCCCAGGTATGTCCATCTGCCCCGTAACCGGTTCCATCAAAACAAACGCCGATTACCTGTCCCATCAAGCCATACTCTGCCATAACGGAGGCCAGATGAGCGTGATGGTGTTGCACCTCCACAAGCTTCTTCCCGGATTCCTTTGCCATCCACATCCCCAGGGATCTGGCCTGGTATGCCGGATGCTGATCTACGGCTATTGTATGGCAGTCGAACCGAAAAAGATTCTTGAAATGCCTGAGGCTTTCCCGGTATCGTTGGCAGACCTCCTGGTTTTCCAGATCGCCAAAATCGGGGCTCAAAATAGCTTGTCTGGCTCTGCCCAGGGCAAAGGCGCTCTTCATATCTCCTCCACACGCCAGTATGCCTTCCACCTCGAAGGGAAGCGTGATGGCATCCGGAACATAACCCCTGGCCCGGCGAATAATCTGCAATCCGGCAGCAGTCACCTGACAGACGCTGTCGTCGATGGGCTGAAGGATAGGGCGGTTATGCCAGGCGATGGCATCTACTTTGGAGCCCAGCAATGCAGCAGCCTGAATATCATCGGCTATCATAGGATCTCCAGTTCTATTGGCACTGGTAAAGACTATAGGCAGGTTTCCGAGTTGATCAAACAAGAGGTGGTGGAAGGCCATATTGGGCAGCATTGCTCCCAGGTTTTGTAAACCGGGGTTAACGGCTTGGGCCAGGGGTACTTTCTGCTCAAGCAGGACGATCGGACGCTGCCAGCCTTCAAGCAGTTTAAGGGTATCATCACTTATCCGGCAAAACTCCGCGATATGGTCGGTATCCTTGAACATAATCGCGAAGGGTTTCTGTTCCCTTCCTTTGATGGTTCTTGCCCGTAGCACGGCCTCTTCACTCCCCGCGTGACATAAGAGATTATACCCGCCAGTCCCCTTGAGCGCGACAAGGCCTCCCTCCCTAATCACTCGTGCCAGGAAGTGGAGGATAGGGTTTATTTCGGTGATAAGGACTCCACCGGATTCAAGGGAATAGGACGGTCCGCATTGCAGGCAGGCTATGGGTTGAGCGTGAAAGCGACGGTTAAGGGGATCTTCATACTCAGAGCGACAGGTCTCACACATACTAAACCGCTGCATTGTGGTAGCGGGACGGTCGTAGGGCAGGCTTTCAATGATGGTGAACCGAGGGCCACAATGGGTACAGTTTACCAGGGGGTAGTTCTTCCTGTGAGCTTGTTGGCTGATATCGCGCAGGCAATCATCGCAGCAAGCCAGGTCGGGGCTGACGCCCGTGTACGCGCCGGAGATATCCTGACTGGGAAGGATGGCAAAATCGCTTGTGGCGACAGGCAATACTTTCAGGCAGTTCATCTCATCGAGTCGACAAACCGCTGGAAGGCTGGTTTTCAGATGCCGGAGGAAGTGTGAAACTGCCCCCGATGTGCCCTGTGCGTGAATGAGTACGCCATCATTTCTGTTCCGGACCCAACCGCTGATTCCTGACTCCTGTGCCAGGCGGTACACGAAGGGCCTGAAGCCCACGCCCTGCACCACACCCTGAATCCGGATCTGCTGTGCTTCCATATTTTTCTGAATGGCTTGCATCTGAGGATCATTTTTGCATAACCCCTATGTGATACATCAGTCGTTCTAGTTCAACCAGTATATTGATATTGTTGACCAAGGCGTGTGAGGGCACTTTCAGCAGCACCGGTGCGAAATTCAGTATTCCCTTGATACCACAGTCGATCAGATAGTGGCAGGTCTCCTGGGCATAAGATTCCGGTACGGCCAGTATGGCCACCGATACATCGAATGCCTCAACAATATCCTTCACCTGATCCATCCCATAGACAGGGACATTATACCTTTTGGTCAGTTTAGCCCGATCAATGTCAAAGGCAGCTACCAGATTCAGGTTGCTTTGTTTATAGCCTTCATATTTTACCAGGGCCACACCGATATTCCCCAGTCCGACCAGGATCACATTCTGCTCCTTTTCTCTCCCAAAGAGTTTTTTCAAAGCTTCGAGGGTATCTTCAATGACATATCCACCTCGTCGGTTCCCTCTGATTCCGCATTGAGAGAAGTCTTTGCGAATGATTTCCGGACTTTCCTCTGTCTCATCGGCTATACTGTAAGAGAATGCCCGGGTCAGCCCCATCCGCTTCAATCTCATCAGGGCCATCCTGTATTTTTGCAACCTTTTTGTCTGCGCTTTATTTAGCATTTATTGTTCTATTTATCACAATTACAAATTCACAATAAATTTTCACAATAAGCAAGAAAAATATCAATATCTTATCTATATACTTTATTTTCTGTCCTTTAAGAGCATTATTTTTATTTAAAATTAATTAATACTAATGCAGTTCGACACAATAACATCACAATAAGGTTGATTATGAAAATAAAATACTGTATTTTGTTTGCGAAAAATTTCACAATATGCCCAGGCCTGCAATCACCTTTGAGGAAAGGAGATGGGATGTTGCGATGAAGGCTCTGATCAAACAGAACAAGCTTCTTGCCCCTGTTGTCAAGCACGATTTCCAGGATTATGAGATCATCGGTGAGCACAACCTTCATCAAATCATTTACAATCATCCCAAACCCACGACACCGCTAAAAACCTTCTTCTTGCCCATCAAACAGAATGTTACCATTCCGCTACAGGAAGAAAGAGTCATCATTATGGGGGTTCCGGCCTGCGATCTGCAGGCCTTGGGTATACTGGATGAAATGTATCTGGATCCGGACTACCCGGATTTATATTACGCATCACGGCGCCGCACTACACTTTTGATCGGGACAGACTGTCATCAAATCCTACCACATTGTCATTGCGTTAGTTATGGTTTAAAACCCTATCCACAACTTCATCACGACATTCTGCTCACGCGCTTGAATAGCAAGGTTATTCTGGAAGCAGCCAGTAAGGCTGGTGAAGCATTTCTACAAGAAATCGGGCAGTGGGCTGAAGGATACGAGATCGTGGAGAGCGATCAGGAAAAAATCAGGGAGATCAGGGCTGACATCGAGCAACGCCTTGCTGTCCTGCACGCTGACTTACCGGGCTACAAGATGTCGGGAGATTTGATTGAGGATGCTGCAGAAGAAGTATGGCAGGAGCACGCTTTCACTTGTGTCAGCTGCGGGGCTTGTGCCACGATTTGCCCCACCTGTACCTGTTTTCTGCTCATCGATCGTCCGGATTTCGAGAAGATTCGCCAGATGGATGCCTGTCAATATCCTGGTTTTACCCGGGTTGCGGGCGGTGAGGATCATCTGATTAACCTGGCTGAGCGTTTTAAGCACCGCTATATGTGCAAGTATGTATGGAAGCCGAAAAAATTCCATTCCCCAGCCTGTACGGGTTGCGGGCGCTGCATTGAGGCCTGCATTGGGAAGATCAACAAAAACGAAATACTCACTTCACTAGCCTCGGTTACAACCTTATGAGTGAAAAGAACATTTACCAACCTATGCGGGCAAAGTTGGTTGAGGTGATTGAAGAGTCTCCCACCATTAAGAGTTTTGTGCTGATACCGGAAACCGACTTCTCATTCGAGACCGGGCAATTCATCGAGCTGACAATGGATGGCATCGGCGAAGCCCCTTTCACACCCTCATCTTCTCCTTTGGTTAGAGACCGCTTCGAGCTAACCATTATGAAGGCAGGGTATGTTACAGAAAGAATCCACCAGTTGCAGGTCGGAGAGATTATGGGCATTCGCGGACCTTATGGCCGGGGCTATCCTCTGGAAGTTTTTTACAACAAGGAAGTCCTGGTTTTGGGTGGCGGCTGTGGGTTCGCCCCATTGCGCTCCCTGCTCTACAATTTGGAGGCTATCAGGGACAAACTGAAGCGGGTCGTCTTCTGCTACGGGGCCAAGAATCCCAAAGAATGCATTTACCAGCCTTATGTAGATCGCCTGAGAACCCTTGAAAAGTTCGAAGTACACCGCACCGTGGATGTAGCCGATGAGGGATGGGCCGAAGAGGTAGGGGTAGCCACTGTACTGCTCGACAAGGTAGATGTACCGATTCAGGATACCGTGTCCGTGGTTTGCGGTCCGCCCATTATGATGAAGTACGGCGTATTGAAGCTTATTGAGATGGGGTTCAGGGATGAACAGATATACTTGTCGATGGAGAAAAATATGTCGTGTGGTCTCGGCAAATGCGGGCATTGTATGATGGGCGAATACTTTGTATGCAAGGATGGCCCGGTCTTCCGCTACGATGAGATCAAGGACTTGCCTGACATCTGGAAATAGAGAAAATATGAAGAAGAAACTACTCATCGATATGGGGCGGCTCCGCAAGAGCCGGGAAGGAGCGCCTTCTGACGGCCCACGTTTCGATGCCATAATCAGAGATTCCCCAAATCAAAACGGGCTCAAGACCTTGCGGGAGCTGGCTCTTTTTCAGTTCAGTTGCCGGCGCTGTGCCGAAGCTCCTTGCGTGATGGCCTGCCCTGCCCAAGCCCTTGAAAAAGATGCAGACGGTATCCTTCACCGCTCCACCCATCTTTGCGTAGCTTGTAAGTCTTGTGTCGTAATCTGCCCATTTGGCACCATAATGAACGACCTCTTCGAGCACATCCGCACGGATGGACGGTACTTCGACCTGGATGAGCCCGATGAGCTGCAGCGATTTCTGGAGCTTAACCCTGATAGCCGGGTTAGTTTAATTGGCACCGACACCAGTCCTAAGCAGGATGTACATACCCTGAGAGAGGGCATTCTGATCAAGGAATATACCTGGGAAAAACACAAAAACCCTGAGAAATGATGGTGCAGCTCTTTTACTTTCTCATTTTTCCCGGATTGCTTTTCGCTGGTATCAGCGGGGGGTTCCTGAGCTGGTTCGATCGCAAAATCACAGCCTGGGTTCAGTTCCGGCGCGGCCCGGTTTTGTTACAGCCATTTTATGATTTCCTCAAGCTGCTCCTGGTCAAGGAAACCATTGTACCCAAACGGGGTTCGACAATCACCTTTCTGGCTGCGCCTGTACTGGGCTTATTCGGCGCCGGCATCTCAGCAGTATTTATCCTACTGCCAGCCTTTGGCATCGGCAGCGGTTTTCAGGGCGATGTCATTGTCATCTTCTACCTTTTAACCATTCCATCCCTGATGTATATCACCGGGGCGCTGGCCAGCGGCAATCCCCTTGCTGCCGTAGGCGCATCCCGCGAGATCAAATTAATGATGAGCTTCGAGCTAACCTTTCTTCTGGTCTTCGCCTCTGTCATCTGGCGATCGGGTTTCCAGCTCAACCTGGGCGAAATCATCGCAGCCCAGCGTGAAACGGGGGCTTTTATCGGGAGCATCTCAGGGGTTTTGCTTTTTATTGCTTTGATTATGGTTGTACAGGCTAAGCTCGGCCTGGTTCCATTTGATATTGCCGAAGCCGAAACAGAGCTGGCGGAAGGCACCTTCATCGAATATTCGGGCCCGCCCTACGCGCTGATTAAATACAGCAAATACATTATGCTTTTCATCCTCCCCGTGCTCGTGGTGAGCCTGTTGATGGGAGGTTTGCAATTCAGTGGCTTGTCGATACTCTGGTCTATCCTTAAAATACTGGGAATAGTGTTGCTGCTGACCCTCATTCGCAACACCAATCCGAGGGTAAAGGTGGGCCAGGCAATGCGCTTCTTCTTTCTGTGGATGAATCTCATTGTAATCCTCGCATTGATTCTTCAATATTATGGTTATTAAATCTTTATGGTCGTGGGATTAAAAAGCCTTGTATTAAAAAGATCACTCTGGTTGTTCCATTTCGGGGGTGCTTCGTGCAATAATTGCGATATAGAAATTCTGGACTGTCTCACTCCCCGCCACGACGTGGAGCGATTCGGGATGCTCCTGGTTGGCAGTCCCCGTCACGCGGATGTCATTCTGGTAAATGGTTCTATCAATAAACGGGACAGGGAGCGCTTGCTGGAGGTCTATGATCAGGCGGCCAAGCCTGTTCTGGTGGTCGCCATCGGGGCCTGCGGGTGCACCGGAGGGATATTTGCAGAGGGCAACACTTTTGCCGGGCCGGTCGACAAAATCATCCCGGTGGATGCCTATATCCCTGGTTGTCCGCCCAAACCGGAAGCCATCCTGGCCGGTATTGTCAAACTGGTACAAAGCAAATTCGGATCTTTATGAAGAAGGAAGAATACAGCAAGCAGATTGCAGCCCGCTACCCCGACCATATCCTGGGTATCGAAGCCATCAGGCCCCGCAGGGTCACCATAGACATCAGTCCGGATATCATCAGAGATATCGCCGGGTATCTTTATTCGGAGTTGAAATTCAGATTTATCATAGCCTCCGCACTGCATACCCGGGCTGGCATAGAGATCCATTACCACTTCAGCCACGATCCTTCCGGATTCATATATAACATCCACACCATTCTTGATCCAAACCAAGCCGAGATTGACTCACTGAGCAGTCTGTTCAGTGGAGCCGACTGGATAGAGCGCGAGATGCACGAGATCCTGGGCATTGTATTCCGGGGGCATCCCAAGCTCGAAAAGCTCATCTCTGAAGGGAACTGGGCAGAGGGTGTATATCCATACAGGAAGGAATACTAAACACAACTTATGGAGCAGACGAAGATCATACCCATCGGACCATATCATCCCCTGCAGGAGGAGCCGGAATTATTCAAGCTCTATTGTGAGGGGGAGATCGTGAAGGACATCAAATGGGAGACCGGCTACAACCACCGGGGCATAGAGAAGCTGAGTGAGCAGAAGTCCTTCGACCAGGTTTTTTTCCTGGTGGAGCGTATCTGCGGAATCTGTTCCACTTCCCACCCCTTTGCCTTTGCCAATGCGATGGAAGAGATTGGCGGCATAGAGGTGCCGGACCGGGCCAAGTATATCCGTACCATTATCGCCGAGTTGGAGCGCATCCACAGCCATTTGCTTTGGGTAGGTCTTGCTGGACATTTCCTGGGATACAATACGGTTTTTATGTGGGCCTGGAAATACCGGGAACCCGTATTGGATTTATTTGAAGCCATCACCGGCAACCGGAACAGCTATGCTATGTTCAAGATCGGCGGGGTAAGGCGGGACATTCCCAATGCGATGATGGGTAACATCCGTGCAGCGATGGATGTATTGAAAAAGAACGCCGATCTGCTGACGGGTGCTGTGATGGATGATCCTGTGATCCACGCCCGTACCAAAGGGGTTGGAGTATTGAGCCAGCAGGACATCCTGGATTACGCTGCTGTCGGGCCTACCGCAAGAGCGTCAGGCATAGCTATGGATATCCGTGCGGATGATCCTTATGCTGCCTATCCTCTTGTCAACTGGAAGGTCATCACTGCCCAGGCCGGGGACGTTTTTGCCAAGGCAGAAGTGCGCTTACTGGAGATGTACGAATCCATTTCCATTATCGAGCAGTGCCTGAGCAAGATGGAGCACGAAGCGGAAGGATCCACAGCGGTGAAGGTCTGGGAGATTCCTGAGGGGATGGGCACGGGAAGAGCCGAAGCGCCCAGGGGTGAGGTTTTTCATTTCGTGCTGACTGACGGATCAAATTCTCCGGTGCGACACAAGATCAGGGCCCCCAGTTATGTCAACATCGCCACCTTCAGAAAGTCCTGCATCGGGCAAACCATTGCTGATGCCACCATTTCTCTGGCTGCCGTCGACCCGTGCTATTGCTGCACGGAACGCCTGGCGGTAGCCTACGATCTTACGGGGAAAAGACGATTATACACCGGAAGCGAATTGCTTCTGCTTTCGCAACAGAAAACCCTTGCATTAAGATGAGAATCTAAACCAGCACCTATGATCAACCTGAGCCACATTATAGCACTACCCATCGCTGCCGGCCTGATCCTATGGCTGTTGCCGGAATCCCTGAGACTGCTCAAGGGGGTCATATCCCTTGCCATCGCCATCCTGCTGACCTACTGGGCCTGCCTTATCTACCTTCATCCCCCGGCAGAGGTGTTGCTTCTTTTGCCTGATCTACCCTTTACGGGAAACATCTCGGAAGCCCTGAACCCCTTTCTGAGTTTTACCCTCGATCCTTTGTCAAAACTCATCGTCCTGCTGGCAGCTTTATTTGGCCTGGTCATTAGCATTTATGTACTTACACTAAAGGATGTACCCCACTTTCACACTTACTTCCTCATCACGCTGGGGCTTTCCTTTGGCACTGTGCTGGCCAGTCATCTGCTGCTTTTCCTCTTCTTCTGGGGTGTACTGGGTCTAACCCTGTACAAATTGATCCCCAATACAGATGCTGAAAGCTCCGCCACTTCCAAGAAAACATTGATTATGATCGGATCCTCGGATGGCATTATGATTCTGGGGATCGCCCTGTTTTATAAAATCACAGGTAGCTTCGATATGGGCAGCCCGGCCCTCGACACCCATTCGACCTTGGCTGCACTGGCTTTCTTATGCCTGCTGGTGGGCAGTTTCACCAAGGCAGGCGCTTTCCCTTTCCACTCCTGGATACCCGATTATGCACTGAGGGCGCCGGCCGCATCCTCTGCCCTTTTGCCTGCCTCACTCGACAAGCTGCTGGGCATCTATTTCCTTGTCCGGCTATGTCACGACCTCTTCATACTGAGTCCCCTCTTGCGCTTCCTACTGCTTCTGCTGGGCTCCGTAACCATCCTGGCTGCTGTGATGATGGCATTGGTTCAGCACGATTACAAGAAATTGCTGGGCTTCCACGCCGTATCGCAGGTGGGGTATATGGTTGTGGGGATCACCCTCGGCACTACTTTGGGCATAGCCGCAGGGATTTTTCATATGATGAACCACGCAATTTACAAGGGAGGACTATTTCTGGCAGCCGGCAACATCAAGTTGAGGACCCAGGAAGAAAGCCTGGACAGGCTGGGAGGATTGTCGAAACGTATGCCCCTGACCTTTCTTTGCGCGAGCATTTTTGCCTTGTCTATCTCAGGCGTACCTCCTTTCAACGGATTCGCATCCAAATGGCTGATTTACCAGGGGATCATTGAATCAGGTACGGGAGAGGCCCTTTTTGCCCGACTCTGGGTTGTTTGGCTGGGTGTAGCCGTACTCGGGTCGGCCCTCACCCTGGCCAGTTTTATTAAATTCATTGCCGGGGCCTTCCTCGGCAACCTGAAAGAGGGTTTCGCCCAGTTGAGAGAGGTCAACTTCCTGCAGTGGTTCCCTATGATGCTCCTGGCACTGGCCTGCCTGGGGCTGGGGGTATTTGCCCCTTCCTGGGTCATTCCCAGGCTGCTCTTTCCGCTCACGGGTGCTTTTGAATATGCTGGAATCTGGCAAGCCACGGATGTATCCCTTTTGATCCTGTTCTCGCTGCTGCTGGGGGTTGTGATTTACCTATTGACCTCCACCCTGCGCTTCCGTAGTGCAGAGAGCTTTACGGGAGGGGAGAAATTCACGGAAGACAGGGGATTCCCCGTGACGCATTTTTACAGTACTGTGCGGGAGGCTCCGGGATTATCCACTTTGTATGCCACGGCTTACAAAGGATGGTTTGATGTGTATCATCTATCTAAAGCTTTCATCTTATGGATTTACAAAGGCATAAGCATACGGCACGACGGCATTTTGCAAACCTATTTATACTGGGTTGTAGCCGGGCTGATCATACTGCTACTCATAATGTAAAACTACAATACGATGGAACTCTTATTGTCCTTCATCATTGGCTTTATGGTTATTGCAGCTGTGATAGCCATCAAGGCCCGTGATCTCTTATCAGCCATCATTGCCCAGGGTTTTGTGGGATATGGCCTGGTCATCTGTTTCCTGCTGCTCAGGGCACCCGACCTGGCTATCGTACAAATTGTGGTGGAAACGATGACCCTGGTCATTATGGTTGCCATTGTTTTGGACAGCTCACGGGAGGAGTTGCAGATACGCTTTGACGCACGGCAGGCCTTCACGATGGTGTCTGCCCTGATTTTTATGTTTTTGTTCATCTTGTTTTTCCGGCAGGCCACTGCCTCACTTAGTCCCTTCGGAGAAGCAAGCCTGCGTATGTCTGAGGCGTACATCTATGGTGCTTATGAGCAAACCGGGAGCCTTAATCTGGTTACCGGGATTCTTTTTGATTTCAGGGGTTACGACACCCTGGGCGAAGCCACTGTTTTATTCACGGCTGTGATGGGGGTACTAACGATCATTCGCTTACGCGGAAAAAAATAAGGCTTATGCAGGGATTATCCATCATCGTTAAGAAGGTTGCACAGATTATGTCTGCCCTGATCTTCATTTACGGAGCCTACATCATCACCCACGGCCACCTCACCCCCGGGGGAGGATTTGCCGGGGGTGCTTTGGTTGCGGGAGCATTTATGCTTCTGATTCTTTCGTTCGGTGCCCGATTTCTTGCTTTAAAAAGAGAAAAGGAGGGCTCATCCTTCATTGAGAGCCTGGCTGTCCTGCTGGTGCTCTGTCTGGCAACAGGCGGTCTGTTCGTGGGAAGTCTGACATTCTTCCACAACTATCTCCCCCTGGGGCAGGCCGGCCATTTGGTGAGTGCCGGGCTCATTCCATTGTACAACATCTTCATTGGCATCGAGGTGGCGGCTGCCCTGCTTAGCATTTTTCTCGTGCTCATTATCTACAAGGAGGAAATTTCGTTATGACTGTCTATACACTCTGCTTCCTGCTCTTTTTGGTTGGCCTGTATGGTGTACTCACCAGCCGCAACCTGATCAAGATCGTGATCAGCCTGACCATTATGGAGTTCAGTGTTTTCCTGCTGCTGGCCCTGATGGGATACATACAAGGTGGAGATGCTCCCATTTTACCGCTTCCTTCACCGGACAATCAGATTATCGTCGACCCCCTTCCCCAGGCTATGGTCCTTACTGCCATTGTTATCGCACTGGCGACCAATGCTATGATTTTGACCATCGCCATAAGATTGTACAAGAAATACGGCACTTTCGATATCAGGGAAATCAGAGACCTTAAAGGATAAGCTATGGATGCTTCATACTTGATCACACTGTTTGTCATCGTTCCGTTGGGGGGAGCCTTCCTGATTCCTACCCTGGGCAGGCTTATTCCCGGACTGCATCGTTTTCTGAGCAGTGGCCTGATGCTATTCCTGATGGTGTTGGCCATACTGCTTGCCTTTCAACGGCCAGAAATGCAAACCTATCGGATTGGAGGCTGGGAAGCGGTTAACAATATTCCGATTGCCATCTACCTGGTATTGGATGGCCTGAGTTTGTTCTTGCTTCTGATCATTAACATTCTTGGATTTTTGTCGTCCTTTTATGCCATTTCCTATATAAAAAGGTACACCAACCCGCACTTATTCTATACCCTGATGTGCCTGATGATCGCTGGGATGAACGGGGTGGTTCTGGCGGGTGATCTTTTCAATCTCTATGTTTTTCTGGAAATATCGGTCATTTCATCCTACGCCCTGGTCGCTTACGGGGTGGAAAGATCTGAACTTGAAGCTTCCTTTAAGTATCAGGTACTGGGGGGCCTGGCATCTATACTTATTCTATTAGGCATCAGCCTAATATACTGGAGAACAAAGACATTGAATATGGCAGATGTGGCCCTGATCCTGAAGGATTCAGTTCCGGATATATTCCTGCGTTTCGTTCAGTTGCTTCTTATCGTGGGCTTCAGCATCAAGGCTGCCCTGATCCCTTTCCACGCCTGGTTACCCGATGCACACAGCTCGGCTCCATCTCCGATCTCGGCAATGCTGTCGGGGGTTCTGATCAAGGCAGCGGGACTGTATGTCATTGTTCGATTCCTCTTCAATATGTTCCCCTTAAATGAAGAAATTGCATTGCTCATCACCGTGATTGGTGCGCTCTCGATGATCATAGGAGTGATTCTTGCCATTGGTCAATGGGATCTCAAGCGCTTGCTGGCCTATCACAGCATCAGCCAGATGGGTTATGTGGTAATCGGAATTGGAATGGGGATGTTGTTGCTGGCCAGGGAAGGCAATCCCCTGATCGCTGCCCTGGCCATAGGCGGGGGGCTTTACCATATGATCAATCACGCCGTATTCAAGGGCTTGTTGTTTTTGAATGCCGGTGCCATTGAATACGCTACCGGAACCCGGGACCTGAACCTGATGGGGGGGCTGGCACGCAGGATGCCCTGGACCCTTGGAACTTCCTTCAGCGCATCTATGGCCATTTCCGGGCTACCCCCCTTCAATGGTTTTTTCAGCAAGCTGATCATCATCATCGCAGCCGTACAGGGAGGGTTTTACTTCCTGGCGGTGCTTGCTGTTGCCGGGAGTGTGATCACTCTGGCTTCCTTTATGAAGTTCCAGCGCTATGCATTTTTCAACGATCCCGGGGCCAATCCTGAAGCCAAAGAGGTGCCTTTCCCAATGCTCTTCTCAATGATCAGCCTGGCCATAATGTGCCTTGTATTAAGTCTGTTGATTATTCCGGGAATACGTGAAACCTTTCTGACCCCTGCGGTGGAAAGCCTGACTCAAACCATAGAGTATGCGATAAAAATTATGGCAATATGAAACACTTCAGCCTATTCATCCTTTCCTTGTTGTTCTGGATGCTTATCACCTTCAGCCTGGAGCTCGGGAGCCTGATCACAGGTGGAGTGGTGGCCTTGGTGACCAGCCTTATTTTCGGCAGATACTTTGTACGGAACACCCACCTCCTTCTCCAGCCAAAGCGCTACTTCTGGTTGTTGGTCTATCTGTTCATTTTTGTCTGGGAGTGCATCAAAGCCAACATTGACATTGCCTACCGTGTGCTTCATCCCAGGGTTCCCATTAGGCCGGGCATTGTCAGGGTTCCGCTGCATCTCACATCCGATTTTGCCCGTGCTATGCTGGCCAACTCCATAACAATGACACCCGGAACGATTTCTATTGATATTATAGGAGACGATTTATACGTGCATTGGATCTATATCAGCTCAGAGGATCCCGCGGAATATACCCGGAAAGTCTCAGGTCGATTTGAAGCTTACATCAAAAAAATATTTGAATAATGATGGAGATACTGCTTTATGTGCTTATAGGCCTATGCGTGTTTTGCCTTTACCGGATTATTCGCGGTCCGTCGATAGCCGATCGTATGGTTGGGCTTGACATTTTCGGCATACTGGTGGTTGGGATATGTGCTATCCTCAGCATCATCACCGGGCGTCACTATCTTCTGGATATTGGCATTGCCTGGATCATCCTCAGCTTTATCGGCACCCTTACCCTCGCCAAGTACTTACAAAACAAGAAACTCAATGAATAATACCATCAGCGTTCTGTTTATCTTCATCGGCATCTTGTTTAATTTATTTGGATGCTTAGGGCTCATAAGGCTGCCCGATGTTTACAACCGCTTGCAATCAGCCACCAAATGTGCTACCTTGGGTACCTGTAGCATTTTGCTTGGTGTTTTTATCCGATACGGGTTTTCCGACATAGGGGTTAAGGCCCTGGTAGCCATTCCCCTGTTGTTCTTCACCGCCACGGTAGCCGCACACGCACTGGCTAAGGCCGCATACCGGGCCGGGGTAAAGCTTGGAGAGAAAAGTGTTCACGATGACTACAAAGACGTTCAAGATGAGGTATCCTAAAGTAAGGGAGCTGAAGGAAGCAATCATTTCGCTATTCAGCCCGGCCTACACGAGCGATTATCCTTTCAAGGCGCATACCCCATTTCCGGGATACAGGGGCAAGCCTGTGGTGAATGAAGAATTTTGTGTGGGATGTCAAACCTGCGCCAATGTTTGCCCTTCGCACGCCATCACCTATACTGATCACCAGGAGAAAAGACTGCGCGTCATCAGAAGGGACTACGGCAAGTGTCTCTTTTGCGGGCAGTGCCAGGAACACTGTATCACGGAGAAAGGGGTAGCATTATCCGACACCTTGTATGATCTGGCCGTAACTGACCGGGATACTGTGGTGGAATACCAGGAAAGGGAATTGATCCTTTGCCAGCATTGTCAGGCTATCATTACCACCCGCGACCACCTTGAATACCTGCACCGCAAGTTGGGGCCTTCTGCTTTCGCCTCGATATTGAATCTGAATGTCCTAAATCACAAACTAGCCCTTGAAGGAAGAGAATCGCTTGAGGTAAGGGTAGTGGATGAATTGAAGAGAAAGGATATTTTCAATTACCTGTGTCCAAACTGTCTGAGAGAGGCCCAGGTAAAAATGCTACAATGATGAACCGATCTAGTGCTGACAAATCAGCTGTAATGACAATGCAACAAATCGTCTTTGCCGGTGTGGGTAACGTCCTCAAGCAGGACGATGGGATAGGAGTATACATTTGTCAGCACATCAAGCCCACCGCATATCATCATCCTTTGGCGGTAGAAGTAAGTATTGAAAACTATATTGGGAAGATTCTGTCCCTATTGCCCGACATACTGATTATCCTGGATGCCGTTGACTTTGGTCGTGAAGCAGGTTATTCCCAACTGATCAGGGTTTCGGAATTGATGGACACCACCACCAATACACACAATATTTCACTTCGACAACTGGAGACCTTGTTCCCTGTACCGGTTTATGTATGGGGCATTCAACCTGCAAACCTTGGTTTCGGAGAAGGATTTAGTCCGGCGGTAAAAGAAGCTGCCAGGAAAGTCATTCAAGAAATCCGGACAGGGAATATTCGGCTCATCAATCAAGAAACCCAACAAAAACAGGAAGCATTATGAACTACGATTACTACTGCACCCTTTGCAAAGGACAGCTCAGGCTTGGCGACAAGCTGGTTTTCTCGGCCAAGTCACCAAAGAACAAAAAAGGACTTATTTTTCTCAGTCCGGAGCTCGGCAATTACGCCACGGAGCATCATCCCTCCTTTACAATTTACGAAGGAGAGGAATATACCTTTTACTGTCCTATCTGCCACGCTACCCTCAACGACCCGGAGAATCCAAAGCTCGTGAAGGTATTTATGGAAGATGAGAATGGAGAGCATTATGAGATTTATTTCTCGGGCATAGCAAGCAATAAATGCACATACAAACTTCAGGACAAGAAGCTGGAGGCTATGGGTCCGGATAAGGAAAAATTTGCACGGTATTTTGACCTGCCGGAGGAATACAAGAAATACCTGTAATGGGCGACAGGCTGAAGCGTCACTGTCCAAGTCAATCTTCACTGCCTGATAAAATCTATTAAAAAAAAACACATTATGACTACAGAGATTTATGTGTTGATGGGCAGTGCCGCTGCCTTAGGCTTCGTACACACCCTAGCCGGGCCCGATCATTATCTTCCTTTCGTGGCCCTGAAGGAATCCCGACGATGGTCGATGCGAAAAACACTACTAGTAACCAGCCTTTGTGGTGTGGGCCATACCGGCAGTGCTGTGCTGCTTGGCATCCTTGGAGTCAGCCTGGGATGGAGTCTTCAACAACTGACCTGGTTTGATGGATTAAGAGGAGACTGGGCAGCCTGGCTGCTCTTTCTTTTTGGGCTGGGATACTGTTGCTGGGGATTATATCGCTCCTGGAAACACCCCCGGGTAAGCCTTGTCCTGCAGCAAAATGAAGCGGAAGGTGATGCACAGGCAGCAACTGCACATTCCCCTCTGCATCCCACTGACGAGCAAGCCCATAATCCTTTTCCACATTCGATCACTAAGCGATTATTCTCCAGGAAAGGGCTTAAGGGGGCAACCCCCTGGATTCTTTTTCTGATCTTCGTACTGGGTCCTTGCGAACCCCTCATCCCATTGCTACTCTATCCCGCCGTTGCTGTGAGTTGGTTGAGCCTGGGGCTGATCAGCCTGGTTTTTATGCTTACCACTATCCTGACTATGCTGATTGCTGTAAGCTTACTGGCACAGGGAATATCACTCAGTCCCCGTCTGCGTTTTACGCCCTACGTGCACGCTGCAGCAGGATTCATCATTGCCTTGTGCGGGGCAGGTATTTTATTCTTAGGGTTATAGAGATCCGATGGAAAGCCGGAGCGGATGATTTTTCCTGTTTTCGTCATTACGATAAGCTGATACTGCCATATTTGAGAGCTGACATCCTCATCTATGTTGGGGTAACGAATCGGTTCGGCAGAGGTGAGAAGTAAGAGAATTGGTATAAAAGTACAGATGTCTCTGTTCGTTAACAGCCGTTGACAGCCGTTGACAGCCGTTAATAGCCGTTGATAGCCGTTGATAGCCGTTGATAGCCGTTGACAGCCGTTGACAGCCGTTGATAGCCGTTGATAGCCGTTGATAGCCGTTGATAGCCGTTGATAGCCGTTGATAGCCGTTGATAGCCGTTGACAGCCGTTAACAGCCGTTGACAGCCGATATTAACGGCTGATATCCGTTGACAGCCGTTAGTAGCCGTTGATAGCCGTTGATAGCCGTTGATATCCGTTGACAGCCGTTGATAGCCGATATTAACGGCTGATATCCGTTGACAGCCGTTAGTATCCGTTGACAGCCGTTGATAGCCGTTGATAGCCGTTGATAGCCGTTGACAGCCGATATTAACGGCTGATAACCGTTGAAAGCCGTTGATAGCCGATATTAACGGCTGATATCCGTTGAAAGCCGTTGATAGCCGTTGATAGCCGATATTAACGGCTGATAACCGTTGAAAGCCGTTGATAGCCGATATTAACGGCTGATATCCGTTGACAGCCGTTAGTAGCCGTTGATAGCCGCTGGAAAATTGGTAATGTACTACCACCTAGACTCTCCCTCTCCCTCTCCCTCTCCCTCTCCCTCTCCCTCTCCCTCTCCCTCTCCCTCGTATCTTTCCTGTCATCTTCACTCAATTTTTTCCGTTTTGGTGGGTGGTAATCGTCTATATGAAACAAAAGTCCATTCGATGGAAACGAAACACGCTAACTTCGATCACAAGTCCGGGCAAAAGCCATCCCTGAAAGAGCTAAAGGACCGTATCATACACTATTGCAGATGGTGCGACCAAGCATTGAGTGGGCGAAGCGACAAACGTTTTTGCAGCATCCATTGCAAAAATGCCTGGCATCATTGGACGCTTCAAAACGGGCGAAAGCTGCCCATCATCCGGACAATTATTGCCAATAGCAGAATAATGCAGGCCTTACTGGATGAAGGCAAGGAGAAGGTAAGAATGCAAGAATTGCTCAGAAGAGGGTTCGCCCCGGAATTCAATACGCACCAATGGGTTTCTGAGAACGGCACTACGTACAACTTTTGTTTCCAGCTTGGGTGGTGTATCCTGAAGGAGGAACCGGATATGGTTCATATCATTGAGAAGCCAAATGCAGGAAGGTGAGGAAGAGTGTGGAGGTGAAAAGAGGGCTGAGTGGGGGCATTGAGTTTGAGGAGGAGGATGAGTGTGGAGGTAAAAAGAGGGCTGGGGAGGGGGCATTGAGTTTGATGAGGAGGATGAGTGTGGAGGTGAAAAGAGGGTTGAGGAGGGGTACACCCGGCAGGAGTACTCAGATTCCTTCGTGATCCTTGCTCATCTATGAAGTGGATAAATCCCCTGGCCTCCTCGCTGCGCTCGGAGTCCGGTTTTTTCGTGTGCGGCAGGAGTACTCAGATTCCTTCGTGATCCTTGCTCATCTATGAAGTGGATAAATCCCCTGGCCTCCTCGCTGCGCTCGGAGTCCGGTTTGTTCGGTTCC